>VOFC01006604.1_pt1 | contig 295586 bp, 317 predicted proteins | sample 5384161 | NCBI WGS metagenome assembly VOFC01 (sample SAMN12384722, study PRJNA508395) | human gut metagenome | isolation source: healthy gut B | host: Homo sapiens
GAAATCGAATTTGAAGAACGCGTACAACAAGAACTGGTCGATAATCCCGCCTTAGAAGAAGGACGGGAAGAAATCCCGGACAGCATAAACGAATTCGATGCCAACGCCGATGAAGACGGAAATCCGGGAGAATCGGCAGAGGAACTTACATTGGGTGATTATCGCAACGAAGAAGATATACCGGACTACCGACTCGAAGCCGACAACTACTCGAAAGATGACAAAAAAGAAGACATTCCATTCGTATCGGCCTCTTCATTTCACGATTACCTCGAAAGCCAGTTGGGAGAGCTTTCTCTCGACGAAACCTCCTATCAAATTGCTCAATACATTATTGGGAATATAGATGACAACGGTTATTTACAGAGACCGATACAAGCTATTTCGGACGATCTTATTTTTCAAGTAGGTTTAGACGTTCCGGCGAGCCAAGTAGAAGATATTTTACAAATGATTCAGGAGTTCGAACCGGCCGGTGTCGGAGCTTCGAATTTACGGGAATGCCTGCTACTCCAATTAGAGCGCCACGAAGGGACTCCTGCCAACTTATTGGCTTACAAGATTATCGACAAAATGTTCGAAGAATTCTCTAAAAAGCATTACGACAAAATCATGCGCCAATGTAATGTTTGCGAAGAAGAACTGAAACAAGCCATACGAGAAATCACGCTACTTAATCCCAAGCCCGGAAGCGCATGGAACAACAGCTATTCGGGCAGCTCGGAACATCACATTATTCCCGACTTTTTTGTCGAAGCGCAAGATGGGGAGTTAACCATCGGGCTAAATAACGGGAATATACCCGAACTACACGTAAGCCGGGATTATCAGGATATGTTCGACGATTATTCCTCGAACAAACAAAACCAGACTCGGGAAAAACGGGATGCCCTGTTATTCGTCAAACAAAAACTCGATGCGGCGCAATGGTTTGTCAATGCCGTAAAACAACGACAGGAAACACTGCTGAGCACAATTAAAGTCATCGTAGATTTACAAAAAGATTTTTTCCTCACCGGCGACGAACGCAACTTGAAACCCATGATTCTGAAAGATGTCGCCGAACGTGCGGGATATGACATTTCTACCATCTCCCGAGCCAGCAACAGCAAATACGTGCAAACAAATTTCGGCATTTATCCGTTAAAATATTTCTTTTCCGAATCTATGCAAAACGATGCCGGAGAAGAGGTTTCTACCCGGGAAATCAAAAGATTGTTGGAAGAACTGGTAGACCACGAAGACAAACATAAACCCCTCTCGGACGATAAGCTGTGCGAGCTGCTGCAACAAAAAGGCTATCCGATAGCCCGGCGTACGATCGCCAAATACAGGGAACAACTATCGATACCGGTAGCCCGATTGCGAAAAGAAATTTGAATGAATCAAACCGAACGACACATGAAACTATTAGCCACGATTCTATCGACTATATTCCACCCGTTATTGATGCCGACTTACGGAATCGCCATCGCACTTTATACGTCCTATATGAGAGTCTTCGGCGACAGACTGTTAGGAATCATCGTCATAGGCGTATTGCTCACCACTTGCATACTTCCGTCCTTAGGCATATTTATCCTCTACAAAACAGGTCATATCAGCGATTTCAGACTTCACAACCGCACCGAGCGTACCGTTCCGTATATCATCAACTTCGTTTGTTATATCGCATGTTATCTCTACTTATACCGTTTCGGGATACCGAATTGGATACTCTCTTTCATAGCGGGTGCAATCGTCTCGCTTATCATTTCTTTATTTATCAACCGATATTGGAAAATAAGCGCACACATGGTAGCGGCCGGAGCGATGGTTGTATTGGTATTCCTAATGAGCATTTATAGATTAATGCTCACGCCCTATATATTCCCCTTGCAAATAGCCATCATTTTACTTGCAGGACTCGTCGGCTCTTCTCGTATTTTACTGAATCGACACACGATCGGCCAAGTAGGTGCGGGATTTGCGTTAGGAGCCATGTGCTGCGGATTTTTATTTTTCCTATTCATATAAAACCAATCACAGACAATTTATATTTATTATGAAACCAATCGTAAGTATAATTATGGGCAGTACGTCCGACCTTCCTATCATGGAAAAAGCCGCCAAGCTGCTCGACGAGTGCGAAATCCCATTCGAAATGTTGGCCTTATCGGCACATCGTACCCCTGCGGAAGTTGAGGAATTCGCCAAAAAATGCTCGTTCCAGAGGAATAAAAGTTATCATCGCCGCCGCAGGTATGGCCGCACACCTGCCCGGTGTTATCGCTTCGATGACTACACTGCCCGTGATAGGAGTTCCCATCAAATCGGGTATGGAAGGACTCGATGCCTTACTCGCCATCGTGCAAATGCCTCCCGGAATTCCCGTAGCGACGGTAGGAGTCAACGCAGCCCTCAACGCAGCGATTCTCGCCACTCAGATATTGGCGCTCGGTGACGAAACCGTCGCTTCGAAAGTAGAAAAATACAAAACCGGACTTACGAAAAAAATCGTTGATGCCAACCAAGAACTCGCATCGATAAAATATAAATTCAAGACCAATTGATTCCATAGTTTCCTTTGTCATGGACTATTACAATTACCACCGCAGGAAAAGCAGCATCGTACAGATAGGAGACACACCTCTCGGAGGTGAATACCTCGTACGCATACAATCGATGACCAATACCTCCACACTGGATACTGCGGCCAGCGTGGACCAATGCATACGCATCATTCAAGCGGGAGCCGACTATGTGAGGCTCACGGCACAAGGAGTGAGAGAAGCGGAAAATTTAGGTGAAATCAAAAGAGAGTTAGTTGCCAGAGGCTATACGACACCCTTGGTCGCCGATATCCACTTCAACCCGAAAGCTGCCGATGCCGCCGCCTACACCGTAGATAAAGTGCGTATAAATCCGGGTAATTTCGTCGATAGTGCCCGCACTTTCAAACAACTTTCCTATACAGACGAAGAATATACCGCCGAACTGCAAAAGCTCGAAGAGAGGTTCATTCCATTTCTGAATATTTGCAAAGAACAACACACGGCAATACGTTTAGGAGTGAATCACGGTTCTCTGTCGGACCGTATCATGAGCCGTTATGGAGATACCCCCGAAGGTATGGTGGAGTCGTGTATGGAGTTTTTGAGAATCTGCCGCTCGGAAAATTTCGACAACGTGGTAATCTCCATCAAAGCATCAAATACGGTAGTCATGGTACGAACCGTTCGGCTACTTATCGAAACGATGGAATCGGAAGGTATGAATTATCCGCTTCATTTGGGAGTCACCGAGGCCGGAGACGGTGAGGACGGAAGAATAAAATCGTCGGTAGGTATAGGAACACTGCTGGCCGACGGGATAGGCGATACCATAAGAGTGTCGTTAAGCGAGGCTCCCGAAGTCGAAATCCCGGTAGCTTGCAAGCTGGTGAATTATATTACGGCAAGAACCGGCCACAAACCGATAACAGCCCCCGACGTATCGCTGGAACAAATGGCAGCCCGAGAGAGAGAGAGTTGTAATTGTATCGGCGGCAACCAACAGCCCGTAGTTATCGCCGAAGGAGTGCCTCAAACAGGGACACGCGCCGATTTCTACTACACACACGACCGAACAGTCGGCGGCGATATTCGATCTATCGTAGATTTTGCACACTATCACGGGGAAAACGACTCCTATCCGTTATTTCAAATGCACGAATTATCTGCATTGAAATCGACTCCGGCGACTGTCCGCTTCCTACAAGCCGATGCAGCCGACCTATCGGAAGAAATTATCGGCGAGCTGTCGCAGGAATCGGGAATAGTTCTTATTCTCTCCTCTCGGCATACCAACCCGGTAGGAGACCTGCGGGCGGCATTGGCACGGCTTACTGCGGCAAACTGCAAACTTCCGGTCGTATTCATGGTCGAATACGAAGAAAAAGAGATCGAAGACCTGCAAGTGAAAGCAGGGGCCGATTTCGGGCCGTTTCTGCTCGATAATCTTATCGATGGCATATTCCTTCGCAATAATGGAAATATTTCGTCCCAGCGACTCACAGACTATATGTTCACGATTTTACAGGCCGCACGCAAGCGATTCAGTAAAACAGAATATATTTCTTGTCCGAGTTGCGGCAGAACCATGTTCGATTTACAAACTACAATCGCCCGTGTCAAAGCGGCGACCTCACACCTTACCGGACTAAAAATCGGTATCATGGGATGCATTGTAAACGGGCCGGGAGAGATGGCCGATGCCGACTACGGATACGTAGGAGCCGGGCGCGACAAAGTGAGTTTGTACAAAGGTAAAGAGTGTATCGAAAAGAACATACCCGAAGAGATGGCTATCGAAAAACTGATAGCTCTCATCAAAGCCCACGGCGATTGGAGCGATCCTTCCTAAGTGCCGACTACTCCAAACATGGAAAACCAAAACGATATTCACAGAGAACTGACTTCACTTCCGGTAGGGAAACTGCTTTGGAAGTACTCTGTTCCGGCGATTGTCGGTACAATGGTTATGTCTCTGTATAATGTTATCGACCGCATTTTTTATCGGTCAGGGCGTAGGAGCCGATGCCATTTCGGGCTTAGCTCTGACCTTTCCTATCATGTCGTTGGCAGGGGCTATCGGTATGTTGGTAGGGCTGGGAGCATCGGCTCGCATTTCAATCGTTTTGGGACAGAACGACAAAGTCAAAAGCCGAAAAAATTTTGGCAAACAGTCTTGTACTTTCGCTCTCGTTTGCCGTTTGTTACCTCACCTTCTTCTCGGTTTACATGGACGATATACTGCGCAGTTTCGGCGGCAGCGACCACACCATTCCATATGCCAGAGAGTTTCTCATCTACATCATGCCGGGTATGCTCTGCACCAATCTTTGTTACAGTTTCAACAATATGATGCGAGCTTCGGGGTATCCGGGGAAAGCCATGTACACCATGCTCATAGGTGCTTTCTCCAATCTTATCCTCGCACCGATTTTCATTTTCTGGTTAGATTGGGGAATAAAGGGCGCAGCCATAGCGACAGATATAGCTATGGCCATTTCGGCAGCATTTGTCATGATACATTTCTTCAACCCTAAAAAGCCAGTTGCGATTCCATCGTCGATACTTCAAACTCGAATGGGGAATCCTGTTCAACATCGTTTCCATCGGGTTAGCTCCGTTTTTTGGTCAATGTAGCCAGCAGCGTTATCAATGCAATCATCAACACATCGCTCTATCGGTATGGGGGAGACGAGGCGATAGGTGCATTCGGTATTTTCAACAGTTACGCCACATTGGTCGTTATGCTCATTATTGGGTTGTGTCAAGGTATGCAACCCATCGTAGGGGTACAATTACGGTGCAGGCAATTACACCAGAATGAAAAAAGCATTCGTTTTAACCGGCATCGTAGCGACCATTTGTTGCACGGTCGGGTGGATAGGTTCAACCTTTTTCTCGTATTACATTATACGGGCCTTCACTACCGATACGAACCTCATCGATGTAGCCATACACGGGATGCGCATCGTTATGGGTGTATTCCCGATTGTCGGATTCCAAATCGTCACCACCAACCTGTTCCAATCCTTAGGTATGGCTTCTAAGTCCATTTTCCTCAGCTTGACCCGACAAGTCATATTCCTGATTCCGTTACTACTTATTTTTCCCCGAATATATGCCTTGAACGGTATATGGATAGCCATGCCGGTTTCCGATACAATCGCTACTGCCATCACTCTGTTATTACTTTGGAGAACCGATAAAAAACTACAAAATAAAAATTCGGTTATTACCCGGTGATTTAAAACGAGAAGAGCCTGCCCCAAGACAGACTCTCCCTATTTTACTCTACGAAAAATAATCACTTCTTCATGACCGGAATTTCGCGATTCATGCTTTGTTCCAACGAAATAAGAGTTTCCGTCGAAACCACCCCGTGAATATTCTGTATTTTGTCATTAAGCAACTCCATCAAATGCTCGTTATCGCGAGCGTATAATTTACAAAGCATTGTGTAAGGACCCGTCGTAAAATGACATTCTACTACTTCGGGAATCTTTTCGAGCTCGGGAACGACATCGCGATACATCGAACCTTTCTCCAATTTCACCCCGATATAAGTACACGTCCTGAAACCCAAAGATTTAGGATTTACATGGTATCCCGATCCGGTAATAACATGCATGTCGATCATACGCTGAATACGTTGATGGATAGCAGCGCGGGAAACACCGCATTCGGCAGCCACATCTTTCGACGGAATGCGGGCATTGCGCATTATAATTTCGAGAATCTGACGATCAAGGTTATCAATCTTTTCCATAAAATTTTAATATATAAATCATTTTGCGACAAAAATATCATTTCTTTTTTTTTAATAAACAGCTATATTTTATCTTATTTTTTGACAAAAAAAGACAAACAAAAGTTTATTCTTAATCTATTATTAGCATTTTATCTGACATTTTTTCACAAAAAAGTGCCACTCAAACAAGAGCGGCACTTCAAAATATTTATAGAAAATCTATCTATTTGACAATATCCAAAACCTCTACTTCAAATATGAGAGTCGAATTGGTCGGGATTTTATCACCTCCGCCACGAACTCCGTAACCCAGTTCGGCAGGAATATACAAGATATATTTACCGCCTTTTTGCATCAACTGCAAACCTTCTCCAAAGCCTTTAACGACTTGCGTAGGAGAGAAAGTAGCGCTTGCATTGGAATCGAATTGGGTTCCGTCGATCAAAGTTCCTTTGTAAGATACTTTCGCACGTTGATTGGATTGTACTTTATCGCCTTTTCCTTCTTTAAGAACCTTATAAAGAAGTCCCGATTCAGTTTTTACCACACCTTCTTCTTTGGCTTTTTCAGCAAGGAAAGCCTCGCCTTTCGCCAAATTTTCTTTGGCTTCGGGAGTCTCGGCCAAACGAGCGAGTTCTTCTTTTTCCTTAGCTTCGGCGGCTGCTCTGAAAATAGCATCGAGAACCGAATTGGATTGCATAGCCGAAATCAACAAAGTCGTATCGCCGTCCATAGCTTGTTTATAAGCCTGAACGAATGTCGGGATATCGATCTCTACGCCGGTTCCTTGTTTGATATTATTCAACATCTCCTTAATATAAAGACCCTGACTCAATCCCATTTCATAAGAACGTTGTGTAGAATCGGTTTTCAAGGCAGCGGCCAAACCTTTCATAAAATCATTGGGATCGATGTTTTTAAGCTGTTCGTACATACCCGATTTCAGGGCTTCTCCAAAACGGGCGCCATTAGAAACACCCAGAGCATAGCTTGCGCTATCTGCTGCATTTTCCAACTTAGTAGCGGCCTTGTTTCCGCAAGAAGACATTGCCGTCAAACCGGCGAGTGCCACACAAAATAAAATAGTCTTTTTCATTGTTTATTGGGTAAATAATTATAATATTTTTATTAGTTCCACTTCAAAAAATCAGAGTAGCGTTTGCCGGAATACTTCCGCCGGCTCCTTGCTCTCCATACGCCAAATCAGCAGGTATATATAATTTCCAACGAGAACCCTCGGGCATTAACTGCAAGGCTTCCACCCAACCGGGTATCACTTGGTTGGCCCCGAATACTGCCGGAGTACCCCGCTGTATCGAACTGTCGAACACTTGTCCGTCAATCAAAGTTCCATGATAATGACATTGAACTTTATCGGTAGCTTTCGGCTTACGACCTTTTCCCTCGGCAAGCACTTCATATTGCAAACCGCTGGGAAGTACCACCACACCGGAACGTTTGGCATTCTCTGCCAAAAATTCTTTTCCGGCCTGTTTATTCGTTTCGGCGATTTCATCTTGCAAATTGGAAAAAAACTCGTTGATGATTTTTTTCGCCTCATCGAAACTGATTTCCGGTTTTTCCTGTTTATATACGGCCTCTACACCTTTGGCAAAATCCTCGACGTTCAACGATTTGATACCCGAGCCTAAAAAATTGTGCCCCATGCTGAGACCTAATGCATAACTTAATTTGTCCATTTTCTATTTTTATTGTATTTAAGCAAACATAATAACAATATTTGCGAAGCGAAGATAGGGTTTTATACTTAATTCAATAAATTCTCCTAAAAAAAAACATAATTCCCGATGGAATAGTGTCACTCGTTCCAAAATCTCAACACATTTTATTAAAAAACATTTGCAGCCGCCGAAGTTTTACTCTAACTTTATCTTAATTATTTAAGATGAAATCCATCTTGTTGAAACAAAAGATATGAAAAAGAAACTGGTTGTATTGACAGGCGCAGGAATGAGTGTAGAAAGCGGGCTTTCTACATTCCGAGACAGTGGAGGATTATGGGACCGTTACCCCGTAGAAGATGTTGCAACCCCGGAAGGCTGGGAAAGAAATCCGGCTTTGGTACAAGAGTTTTATAACAAAAGGCGCAAAGAGCTCCTCACCGTCGAACCCAATAAAGGACACTTCGGATTGGCGACTCTCGAAAAGGATTACGATGTAACAGTCATCACTCAAAATGTAGACAATCTACACGAACGCGCCGGGAGTACTCACGTAATTCATCTGCACGGAGAACTCACCAAAGTACGCTCGACAAAAAATGAAAATCGCATTTATGAATTGTCTCCCGACCATTATGAAATAAAAGCCGACGAAACCGACCGATACGGAGACCAGCTGAGACCCCACATCGTATGGTTCGGCGAAGCCGTACCCATGATAGAGCCGGCTATCGAAATCACCGAAGAAGCCGATATATTCGTCGTCATCGGAACATCGCTGAACGTTTATCCCGCCGCAGGATTGCTCCGTTATGTACGTCCGCAAGTACCGATATACCTCATCGATCCCAAAGAGGTAAAAGTTCCTGTCGATCGTTCCGTTCGGGTTATCCAAAAGGGAGCCTCGGAGGGTGTGGCAGAGCTTATCGCATTATTACGACGATAATCTCTCTTACCAACGATAAAAGCCATCCCGAATATTCGGGACGGCTTTTATCGTATCGCCTCATTTCAAGCGTGTTTTACCTGCTGCTGTTTGATGGCATCGACCACATTGATAACGTAATCGCCCAACCGTTCACACTCCGAAATCATATCCATATAGTATATTCCCGATTGGTATTCGTAATGTTTATTATTGATGTTTTCGACATTAGCCCCGCGCAGTTGATTCCTATAATTATTAATCTCACACTCTTTATTATACGAAATCATTATCTCGCTCATAAGCGGTTCGTTACTCGACAGGAGCGCCACCATATTGGACAACGCTTCGGAATCGAGTTTAAACATTGCATCGATATTACTTACAATCTCGTCGTTAAAATCGATATGAGAGTCTTGCTTCCGTTGCAAAGTACGAGCGAGGTTATAACAACAATCTCCTATACTCTCAATCTCGGTCACGATAGTAAGCATACTGTTTACCATCATTTTTCCTTCATAGCTCAACCGACCGCCGACAACCAGGTTCAAGAATCCGGCAATTTCCAATTCCATACGGTCGCAAATCTGCTCGTATTTCTCGATACGATTGTATAATTTCAAATAGGCTTCGCTTCCTTCCTTTTCATGTAATAAATCGGCTACCATACCGAACATACGTTGTACCCGCTCGGCATACACGGCAATCTCCTGATGGGCTTGCGGTAGGTTTAATTCCGAAGCCGACAACATACCCCGCGAAATAAATTTCAATTGGAACTCCTCTTCGTTCTTATCTTTTACCCTCACCAAGCGGGTAACTATCCTCTCATATAAACCTGTAAACCAAATCATAATGGTTACATTGACTACATTGAATACCGTATGGAACATCGATAACCCGAACGATACAGAAAACTGCATGGCTGCAAAATGAGCTTTTTGCTGTTCGAAATCGGCAGAACCCAAATTCTGTCCGCTATTCAGCGCGGCAACCAATGCAGGATCGGATTGCTCCCAAGTGGAAATAAACGACATCAAGTCATTCGGGTTCCCTACCCCCAACGAAGTACAAATCCACACGATAAAACGAATGAAAGGATAATACAAAACAAGTGCCCACATGGAACCGAGCATATTGAACAGCAAATGACCCATCGCTGCCCTTTTCGCCGACACATTCGCACCGATAGAAGCCAACAGAGGAGTTATCGTCGTACCGATATTACTACCCAAAATCAAAGCGGCAGCTATGTCGAATGAAATCCAACCTTTGCTACACATGATTAAAAATATCGCCATCGACGCACTCGATGACTGCACAATCATCGTGAGAATCGCCCCCACAGCACAAAATCCCAAAATAGAAATGAACCCATGCTGCGTGTAAGAAGACAAAAACTCAAACACCTCGGGATTACTTCTCAAATCGGGAACCGAGTTATTTATATAACTAAGCCCCATGAACAAGAATGAGAATCCGATTATAAACTCGCCCCACGATTTACGAGAACTTTTATTCGAAAACAACAAAGGAACTCCCAAACCTATCAACGGCAAAGCAAAAATTGTGATATCGACCTTGAATCCAAAAGAGATAAGCCACGCCGTGGCTGTCGTACCGACATTCGCCCCCCATAATGACTGCCATCGATTGCCCCAACGTCATTAACCCGGCATTCACAAAGCTGACGACCATTACCGTCGAAGCCGACGAGCTTTGAATCAATGCTGTTATCAATATTCCGGTCAACATTCCTGAAAACCGATTTTTCGTCATCACGGCAAGGATATTACGCAGTCTGTCTCCTGCTACCTTCTGTAACCCTTCGCTCATGACCTTCATTCCATATAGGAACAAACCGACTGACCCGATCAAAGTCAAGAAGTCCAGAAATGTGTATTCCATGAAAGTTTCTTAAATAGTTGTTTTATTATCCTCTTTGTAGTATATTTAACTCACAATCTGCATCTGGAAATGATTCCTTTGCAAAATTATACAAATAAAAAGATTTACATCAGGTAGAAATTGCCGTTTTTGTTTTTATTAACAATTAAGAATACCATCGAAATTATATCCCATCAACATTATGGAAAAAGAACAATTTGACGTTTATTGTGTAAACACAGGAAAAACGATACGTGTAAACGGAGGTGAAAGCCTCCTCGAAATCTATAAACTGGCAAATCCTCGACTGGCTCACCGCCCGATTTGCGCTTACGTAAATAACAAAACCGAAGAATTGAAATACCGGGTATTCGGGCCCAAAGACATCGAATTTCTCGATATTTCTCACCCGGCAGGCATGCGCACATACGTGCGTTCCCTCTGTTTTGTCATGTACAAAGCAATCAACGACATTATCCCGGGAACAAGATTGCGTATAGAACATTCCCTATCTCACGGATACTATTGCCTGCTCGATAATGAAAACGCCCTCAAACCCGAATCCATCGATAAAATAAAGCATCGCATGGCCGAAATTATAGCCGCCGACATTCCGTTCAAAAAAATAGAATGCCACACGGCCGATGCCATAGAAGTTTTTCGGGAACAAGGCATGTTCGATAAAATAGAATTGCTGAAAACCACACACGAGCTATATACCCAATACCATACTCTCGACGGTCTTGCCGACTCGTATTACAGTTGGCTGACTCCGTCGACAGGATATTTACAGGGATTCGATTTGGTAAAATATAACGGGGGGGTGTTGTTAGTTCCTCCCATGCCCGATGCACCGACCGAACCGGCTCCGATAGAACCGCAAGAAAAAATGTTGAATGCGTTCAAAGAATACCTCACGTTCAACCAAATTATCGGATTGAGCAATATAGGAGACCTCAACAAAGCCGTGGAAACAAGACAGGCAACCGACTTGATCAAAGTTGCCGAAGCCCTTCATGAAAAGAAAATAGGTAAAATCGCCGACGATATAACCCGACGATACCACGAAAATGGCACTCGTATCGTACTTATCTCAGGGCCCTCCTCCTCGGGGAAAACTACATTTTCCAAAAAGATTATCGATTCAGCTCATGACCAATCTGTTGAAACCGGTAGCCATATCTCTCGACAACTATTTTGTCAATAGAACAGATACCCCTCTCGACGAAACCGGCGACTACGATTACGAATCGCTCTACGCTTTGGATTTAGATTTGTTCAATAAAGACCTCAACAGATTATTACAAGGCGAAACAATCGAGATGCCTACTTATAATTTCGAAACCGGCGAAAGAGAATACAGAGGGAATACTCTGAAATTGGAACAAGGGTCTGTTCTCATCTTGGAAGGCATACATGGATTAAACCCAGATTTGACACCTCAAATCGAAACTCATTTGAAATATCGCATTTATGTTTCCGCCTTGACGACCATCTCCATCGACGACCACAACTGGATACCTACTGCCGATAACCGTCTGTTACGCCGCATTATCCGCGATCATAAGTATCGCGGGGCATCGGCACAGAGCACCATAGCCCGTTGGGGAAGCGTGAGACGAGGAGAAGAAAATGGATATTCCCCTATCAGGAAAACGCCGATGCCATGTTCAACTCTTCACTCCTTTTCGAACTGGCGGTAATGAAAGATTATGCACAACCCATACTCAGCGCCGTACCCCATGATTGTCCCGAATATGCCGAAGCTCATCGTTTGCTCCGTTTCTTAGGATATTTTCAATCCATCAATCAACGCGAAATACCTCCTACTTCTCTTCTCAGAGAGTTTCTCGGCGGCAGCAGCTTCAAATATTGACGACATGAAGGGCAAATCGAAAACGAAAACGACCACTTTCTAAAAGTGGTCGTTTTCGATAATTAGTAAGAAATCAGCAGGGATTGTCTTTTCATACTTCTACCCCCTCTCCCCCTACCGTGTCCCATAAGTATTACGGGGTATCGCGCAGTGATATAAAGGGAGCGCCCACAGGGGTCGACACAACCCCACTATCCTAAAAATTCTATTTTTCCCGCTCTATCGTGTAGTCCAAGATAGCAATCAAAGCATCGATCGTTTCGGAAGGAGGAAAAACGGACAATAGGTCCACAGCCTCGTTACGAATACGTCCCATAGTTTCATAGGAATACTCGATACCGCCTTGTGTTTTGGCATACTCGATGAGTGTATGCACGCTGTCGGACGACAAACATTCCTCACTCAACAACAAATCTCTCATTCGTTCGTTTTCAGAGCCTTCGCCATGAGTAATCGCATAAATAAGCGGCAGTGTTATTTTCCCTTCCCGCAAATCGTTTCCCGTGGGTTTACCGATAACTTTATCCTCGTAATAATCGAAAATATCGTCCTTAATCTGGAAACAAAGCCCTAACTTTTCTCCAAACATTCCCAATCTTGCGACATCTTCGGCAGAAGCGCCGGCAGACAGTGCACCCACCTGCATACAAGCATAGAACAACGATGCTGTCTTTCGCCGAATCACTTCGAAATATGCATTCTCGTCAAGCAAGTGATTGCGGGCATTGGAAAGCTGATCTATCTCTCCCCGAGCCAAATCCCGTCCCAAGACACCCAAACAAGAAACAATCGGCATCTTGTTCGTTTTTATCGAACAAGCCAAAGCACACGACACGAAATAATCGCCAACCAAAACCGCTATACGGTTATCATATAAATGATTGATCGTCGGTAGGCCTCTGCGTTTCTGCGATTCATCGACTACATCGTCATGAATCAGACTGGCATTATGCAACATTTCCAACGAAGCTGCTGCGTCAATGGCTTCACGAGGAACTTCACCGAACAACTTCGCACACAGTAACACCAATATGGGCCGAATCTGTTTCCCCTTGCTTTCGAGATAAGCCTGAATCACCTCATTCATCAGAGGACTGGTCGTATGCAAAGATTCAGTAAGGGTTTTATTCAGTAGAGCAAGCTCCTCGGTTATCGGCTGCCGTATGCTAAAAAGTTTATCCATATCAATTTATTCTGGTGCAAAAATAGTAATAAAACAAAAGAATCCGTATTTTTATCGTAATTTTACCGCATTACAAAGATGCTTTTTTTTAATTCTTATCTACAAACAGCATACCCTTATGCAAGAGAAACGACTATTTTTATTAGACGCTTACGCACTGATTTACCGTTCTTACTATGCGTTCATCAAGAATCCGAGAATCAACTCCAAAGGGATAAACACCTCTGCCATTCTGGGGTTCGTCAACACGCTCGAAGAATTGTTGAGAAAAGAAAACCCCTCGCATATTGCCGTCGGATTCGATCCGCAAGGCCCCACATTTCGCCACGAGGCTTATGAACAATACAAGGCTCAACGGGAAGAAACTCCCGAAGTAATACGCTATTCGGTCCCGATCATCAAAGAGATTATCCAAGCCTACAACATTCCCATTATAGAAGTTCCCGGCTTCGAAGCCGACGATGTCATAGGCTCGCTGGCAAAACTTGCCGAAAAAAGAGGGCTTCGACACCTACATGATGACACCCGATAAAGATTACGGGCAATTAGTATCGTCGCACATTTTCATGTATCGGCCCAAGTTCGGCGGCGATTTCGAAATTTTAGGACCGGAAGAGATAAAAACGAAATACGGCATACAATCACCCGAACAGGTTATCGACATATTAGGATTGATGGGCGACAGCTCCGACAACATACCCGGCTGTCCCGGAGTGGGAGAAAAAACGGCGGTCAAACTGATTGCCGATTTCGGAGGTATAGAAAACCTGCTTGCAAACACCGATCGGTTAAAAGGAGCCTTGAAAACCAAAGTGGAAGAGAACCGCTCGCAAATAGAGTTTTCCAAGTTCTTGGCAACCATCAAGACCGACGTACCCTTGACTTTCGACGAAAAAATCACTTCGACGGGAACCTGTAAACAGTGAAAAACTGAGACCCATCTTCGAAGAATTGGAATTCAGAAACCTTACCGAAAGAGTATTGGGAAACCAACCGACAACGCCGACACCTAAAAAAAAACGGTACAACCGTCCCTGTTCGACAATGTCCCCGAAACTGAACAAACAGACGACTCCGCGCCCCAGTCGAATTTGGCTAATATCGCATCGATTCCGCACACCTATCATTTAACCGACACCCCTGAAAAGATGTGGGACTTGGCGGCATTGCTATCCTGCGCATCGGCATTCGCATTCGACACGGAGACAACCGGTGTAGACCCGATGAATGTAGAGTTGGTGGGACTTTCTTTCGCCCTAAAAGAGCACGAAGCCTATTATATTCCCATTCCAGAGGATCAAGAAAAAGCCCGGGAAATCGTAAACATCTTCAAATCGGCTCTGGAAAATCCCAAATCCTTGAAAATAGGACAAAATATCAAGTACGACTATATCGTCCTGCATAACTACGGGATACATGTCAAAGGCGATTTCTTCGATACAATGGTGGCTCATTACCTGTTACAACCCGAACAGTACCACAATATGGACTATCTGGCGAATGTATATCTCGGTTACGAGCCTGTGTCCATCGAAAAACTCATTGGTCCGAAAGGTAAAAAACAACTTTCCATGCGACAAGTCCCGGTAGAACAAGTTTGCGAATATGCCGCCGAAGACGCCGATGTTACCTTGCAACTGAAAAACCGGCTCGAAAAAAGAGTTGAAGACCGAAAAAATGGAAAAGCTCTTTTACGACATCGAAATGCCATTGACAAAAGTTCTTGCCGACATGGAAATAACCGGAGTCAATGTAGATATAACCGAATTAAAAAGCTCCTCGGATATCCTCACCCGGCGCATGAACGAGTTGGAACAAGAGATTTTCCAATTGGCAGGCGTTACATTCAACGTAAGTTCGGCACGACAGGTAGGCGAAGTCCTTTTCGAACGATTGAAAATCGATGAAAAAGCCAAAAAGACAAAGACGGGCCAATATTCCACGACCGAAGAGATATTGGAAAAACTTCGGTCCCGCCACCCCATCGTTGGTAAAATACTCGATCAAAGAGGCATTCGCAAACTATTGAGTACCTATATCAATGCCCTGCCCGAATTGATCAATCCCAAAACGGGAAAGATACATACCTCGTTCAACCAGACGATTACCTCCACCGGACGACTCAGTTCCAGCAACCCGAACTTGCAGAACATACCTATCCGCGACAACGAAGGGCGGGAAATACGCCGTGCATTCGTACCGGATAAAGACTGCATTTTCTTCTCGGCCGACTACTCGCAAATAGAATTGCGTATCATGGCACACCTGAGCGGAGACCGGCACATGATAGAAGCATTCCGGGAGGGATCGGATATCCACGCAGCCACAGCCGCAAAAATTTACAAAGTTCCTATCGATGCCGTAACTGCCGATATGAGAAGAAAGGCCAAAACAGCGAACTTCGGTATCATTTATGGCATATCGGTATTCGGCCTCGCCGAACGACTGAATATACCACGGAGCGAAGCAAAAATATTGATCGACGGATACTTCGAAAGTTATCCGCAAATCAAAGAGTATATGAATAAAAGTATCGAAGTTGCTCGGGAAAAAGGCTATGTGGAAACGATTTGCGGCCGGAAACGAATGTTGCCCGACATACATTCCCATAACAGCGTCGTGCGGGGATATGCCGAACGAAACGCCATTAACGCCCCGATACAAGGGAGTGCAGCCGACATCATCAAAATCGCTATGATACGTATCGCCAAACGATTGGAAAACGAGCATCTACGAAGCCGCATGATTCTGCAAGTACACGACGAACTCAATTTCAATGTACCCGTCGAGGAAATCGAGAGAGTAAAAGCTATCGTCTGCGAAGAGATGGAAAACGCCTATCCGTTGCAAGTGCCGTTATTGGCCGACTCCGGTGTGGGCCGCAACTGGCTGGAAGCCCACTGACCATAGAGAAAACACAGGAACAAATATTGCGACCGATAAGAAGCTGTTTTAAATTTATTCCGAGACAGATTGAGACCTATGTTGAAGCAGATTGGAGTCCGAGATACGCAGTCAATAGCGGGCTATTGACAAAAATCAAGGGATTCAAGATGCAAGACAAGGGTTCAATATGGCCGGAACATACCTGCTTGCAATGATAATATTATTTCTCAATAAATTTAAAACAGCTTCTAAATTAATGTGTAATTTTGTCGATGGTTAAGACGGTTTATAGGAATGGATATTCAGAACTTTTCTGCGCTTTTCAACACTCCGGCGAGACGTGAAGCGTTTTTGAAACTCATTAAAGACAACAAGACAAAGCACATTTTTATACAGGGACTCGAAGGTTCCTCGATAGCGCTTTTCTTTTCCAATCTTCTAGAACATAAACAGGCACACATCATCATTGCAAACGATTTGGACGAAGCCGGTTATCTGTACAACGACTTGGTGCAAATAAACGGTAACGACCACATTCTTTTATTTCCATCTGGATACAAGCGGGACATCAAATACGGGCAACCCGACCCCCCTTCCGAAATACTGAGAACCGAAGTTCTGAACCGCCTGTGTCAAAAAAAGGAGAGTCCCTGTTGATAGTCACTTATCCCGAAGCTATCGCCGAAAAAGTTGTCCCGGTCAATATGCTTTCCGAACAGACCCTTCACATCGACAAAAATTCGAAGTGCGACATCATCACACTATCCGACAAACTGAGAGAACGAGGGTTTGAAGAAGTGGACTATGTGTACGAACCCGGTCAGTTTGCTGTACGGGGTAGTATTCTCGACGTCTTTTCGTATACCAACGAATTGCCCTATCGTATCGATTTTTTCGGCAAAGAGGTAGAAAGCATTCGTACTTTCGAAGTGGAAACACAACTTTCCATCGGAAAATTGGAAGAAGTTTATATCGTTGCCAACGTATGCGGACAGGAAGCCTCCGGCATCTCCATACTCGATTTCATCGATAAAAACACGATTTTAATCTGTCACAATCTGTCATGGGTAATCGACAGAATTTCAACCATAGCTTCCGAATCGCTCTCCGAGCAAACCCTTATCGCCGAAGAGGGCGACCGCTATGCTATGCAAAAAAATCATCGATGTAACAGCTTTTCAAAAAAAAGATAACTACATTTCGAAGGATAGATTATGGAGCAAGCAGTGAAGCGAATGCGCCGGCGGTCATTCGTTTCAACTGCGCACCACAAGGTGTTTATCACAAAAATTTCGATTTAGTCAGCCAATCGTTCTCCCAATTCATCGAAAAAGGCTACACTCTTTACATACTCAGCGACAGTGAAAAACAGATAGAACGATTGCAAGCTATTTTCGAAGAACGGGGCGACTCCATCTCGTTTACACCGGTATTGAAAACCTTGCATGAGGGGTTCATCGACAACGATTTGAAAATAGGTTGTTTCACCGACCACCAGATATTCGATCGATTTCACAAATACACTTTGAAAAGCGAGCATGCGCGTTCTGGGAAACTGGCTCTTTCCTTGAAAGAGCTCAACCAGATAGAAGTCGGCGACTACATCGTGCATGTAGATCACGGTATAGGTCGTTTCGGGGGATTGATACATACCGAAATCAACGGAAAAATGCAAGAGGTCATTAAACTGACTTACCAAAACGACGATATTATTTTTGTCAGCATTCACGCCTTGCACAAATTGGCGAAATACCGGGCAAAAGAGGGAGAAGCTCCTCGTATCAACAAACTGGGAAGCGGTGCTTGGGAACGCATGAAAGAGAAGACGAAAGGCAAGATGAAAGAGATTGCCCGCGACTTGATAAAGCTCTATGCCGCCCGTAAAGAAGAAAAGGGATTCGCTTTCTCGCCCGACTCGTTCCTGCAACAAGAACTCGAAGCATCGTTCATTTACGAAGATACTCCCGACCAAATAAAATCCACAGCCGAAGTGAAAGCCGACATGGAACGCGAACGCCCTATGGACAGGCTCATCTGCGGCGACGTGGGCTTCGGGAAAACCGAAATTGCCATACGTGCGGCATTCAAAGCCACCTGCGACAACAAACAGGTCGCAGTACTCGTGCCTACCACCGTATTGGCCTTCCAGCATTACCAAACCTTCAAAGAGCGATTAAAGGAGTTCCCGGTACGTATCGAATACCTCAGCCGAGCCCGGAAAGCCTCAGAAGTAAAAGCCATTTTGAAAGACCTCGCCGACCGCAAAATAGATATTATCATAGGAACCCACAAGCTCATCGGGAAAGATGTGAAATTCAACGACCTCGGGCTTTTGATTGTCGACGAGGAACAAAAATTCGGAGTGGCCGTAAAAAGAGAAACTCAAACAGATGAAAGTGAATGTCGACACCCTTACGATGTCGGCAACTCCCATACCTCGCACCTTACAATTCTCTTTAATGGGTGCACGCGATCTTTCGGTTATCTCTACCCCTCCGGCCAATCGCTATCCTATCCAAACCGAAGTACACGCTTTCAACGACGACATTATCAAAGAAGCGATTAACTTCGAAATGAGCCGAGGCGGGCAGATTTTTTTCGTCAACAACCGTATTCCCCAACTGTACGAACTCGAAAACACGATTCACCGGCTGGTTCCCGACGCACGTGTCGTGATCGGGCACGGACAAATGCCACCCGAAAAATTGGAACAGGCAATTATCGACTTCGTCAACTATGATTATGATATTTTACTAGCTACCACCATTATCGAGTCGGGAATAGATATGCCAAACACCAATACGATAATCATCAACGATGCACAAAACTTCGGATTAAGCGAACTGCATCAACTGCGGGGACGTGTAGGCCGCAGCAACCGAAAGGCTTTCTGTTACCTGCTCACTCCACCACGCCACATTCTCGGTAGATGCTCGCCGACGATTACAAGCCATCGAAAGTTTCTCAGAATTGGGAAGCGGCATACACATCGCCATGCAGGACCTCGACATACGGGGAGCCGGTAACCTCTTAGGAGCGGAACAAAGCGGTTTCATCGCGGATTTAGGCTATGAAACTTACCAAAAAATTTTAAAGGAGGCTGTCGAAGAATTGAAAAACGATGAATTCAGCGACCTCTATTACGGAGCCGATTCGGATACGAAACCCGAAGAGTTCGTCTCGGAATGCACCATTGAGTCCGACTTGGAAATTTTATTCCCGGCAAACTACGTACCACAGGAATCCGAGCGTATCTCCCTATATCAAGAGCTCGACAACATGGAGCGTGAAACCGATATACGACAATTTTGCGAGCGCTTGGAAGACCGTTTCGGCCGCATACCCCACGAAGCTATGGAATTGATTCGGGTAGTCCGGTTAAGACGGCTGGCTAAACAATTAGGAATCGAGAAAGTAGGGTTGAAACAGGGATACATGTATCTTTACTTCGTTTCGGACGAGCATGTCGCCTATTATCAATCCGCTGCATTCGGTCGCATCTTAGGATTCTTGCAAAAAAAATCCCAAACTTTGTAAATTGCGGGAAATAAGCGGTCGCCGCTCGTTAGCTATAAAGGACATCACTTCGGTGGAATCGGCGGTATCGGTTTTGGAGGAGGTGTTGCAGACACCTCCGGTTTAGCAGAAGACGGCACTTCCGTATTTTTCTCTTTCATGGTTCCCCACGGAATACCCCACAACTCATCGGGATTATGGCCGGCCGTCAATAGAGCCGAATTAATATAATCCCGCCCCGACGGATTTTGGAACGGATACAGGCCGAACCGGGGCATGATAGCAGCATAATGTTCGAAAATTTCGGCTTGTATAGATTCATAGCTTACCCAATTTTTATTAGCCGAAAAGCAATATAACTGCAAAGGTAACCCGTTATCGTTAGGATCTAACGTTCTGACCATAAGAGTCAATTGATCATTGATAAACTTATGTTGTTGTAAATAAAGAGCCATGTAAGCTCTGAAAAGCCCTAAATTCGTCTCGATCGTTCCGTTCACCAGCCCCGCGCTATTTTCGGTATTTTCTACAATTCCTTTTTGTTGTTGAGACTCTTTTTTTTCTCGATGAAATCGCGCAGAATATCGATTTGTTTCAAATTTTGCAATAATTCGGGGGTACAAAATTTTACCGTGTTCAGGTCGATGGTAAACGAGCGCATGATACGACGGCCACCCGAATCGGACATTCCGCGCCAGTTTTGTACCTCCCCTGAAATAAGCGAATAAGGAGGAATCGTCACTATGGTATTATCGAAATTCTGAACCTTCACCGTATTCAACGAAACATCGATAACGACTCCGTTCACGGCACCACCCGGCACGACAATCCAATCGCCGTTCCTTATCATATCGTTTTGCGAGAGTTGTACACCGGCGACAAAGCCCAATATGCTGTCTTTAAATATCAACATCAGCACTGCGGCAAATGCGCCCAGTCCGGTAATCAAAGCCATCGGCGAACGTTCTATCAAAATAGATACCGCAATAATCACCCATATCCCTATCAAAAGTCCTTTGATAATTTGTATCATTCCTTCATCGGCCGATCCCGAAATGCGGTACGACGAGAATAGATACGCCAAAAGACCGAAATTTGCGTATTGATCGAGAAAACGAGGACTCCGAGCAGATAAATCCAGCAAACTTTTCGATAATCCGTAATAGTTCGGGAGTTCCGTGAAAAGCAAATGGCAACAGAGATAAAATCACCAACGGCGGGATAACATGCGTTATATGGGTAAAGACTTTGGCTTCGACCAACCCTTTCAACAGATCCTCCTTTATATTTTATAATCCGATGAATCACATAAATAACAATCATTCTCAAAATCCTTGCAACCACAATAGCGATCACAAAAACAAGAATACCATACACAATTCTATCCCAAACCGGCGAAGACTCTCCCGTTATTCTATGCAATAAAGAAGATACCCATTCCATGAGCCGGTCGGCTACTTCATAAGCTTTATTCATCAAAATCTTTTTTGTTAAAACGTTTTCATACCCCAGAGAGTTCACTACCGATCAGAGATCGGGCAACCATATCCTTCGCTTAAATAAGTCTCAAACAAAAAAAAGAAAACTAATATATGCAACTATTGAACCGCCACTTTCGTTCCATTAACAATATACATTCCTGCTGGAACCGTTATTTCTGAATTTCCACCCGAAACTCTGACCATACGAATCAACTGCCCGGTAAACGAATATATATAAATATCCATATCCTTTGGAACAGAAACATAGATAGCTCCCGATCCTCCATAAACGACAAGGCCGTCGACAATTCCCGACTGAACACCCGATGGAGTTTTAATATAAGGTTGTGACTCGTTTCCATAAGAATCAATAGCCGTTATAGCATACACATATCCCGATTGAGTATAAGAAGAAACATCTATACTTTTTTCCCATGTAATTCGCTTCAAATAAGCCGATGTTTCATAGGTTTGAGGATTATTAGCCACGCGACTGGGTACGAAATACACGGCATAACGTATCGTTTCATCTGCATCTGCCGACCAGCTCAACATATTTCCCGACACCGAAATATCGGTAATATCGGGCAAATCACAGGGCGTTTTCCAGCTCATAACGGGCGTTAACGCCGGTTCGGTAAATTTATTCTCGGCGACATAGGTATCCAACCCGTAACTGAAAAACTGCGTCGTATTGAAAAAGACGTGTCCGGGAGCACCCATCAGATCGGTCGATCGGTTCATATCCACTTCAAACCCGCACTCTTCCGTACCTTTGGCTGCTGTCGCGGCGATAGAACGTTCCACCATCGACAAACCGTTATATTCGTTCTCGCTCATGCCGAGCCGACGCAATACACTTTTCATACGCTGCGGACTATTTTGGGGCATCGTAGAAATTCGCATACTCGAATAAAAGTGTCTGTCCATCGTCTTGGCCACCTTCGCCCACCACGGAACCAATGTCTTATACCCCCAAACATGAGTGTTGAAACTCGGCCAGTAACATTGTGGCGAAATATAGTCTATCGTTTTCGCTTTCAACCAAGCCACTCCATCGCAATATAGTTGGGAATAGGCACTCGTTCCTCCGCTTGTATTCAAATACTCTATACCATACGAAGCGGCGACACTACTGCTACCGCCCCATATCCCGAAAGGCCCTATACCGAATTTCACGGTCGGTTTCGTCTCCTGTATCATAGCGTAAATATCGGCGATAAGTTTGTTGCAATTCTCACGGCGCCAATCCCCACATTTTCCCTTCGGGTTTATATAGGTTCTGAGAATAGGCATCTTCATTTTTAGTGCCTTCGTAGGGGTAAAAGTAATCGTCGAACACAATACCGTCGACATTGTACTTGGTGACTATATCTTTGATAACCTTCACCAAATACTCGATTACCTCAGGATTCCCCGGGTCAAGAATAAAACTCGACGAATACTCCAACAGCCACTCCGGGTGATTCTTTCGTATGGGATCATCGGCTCCGTTCATATTTTTTTTCACTCTCATAGCGATACGGATTGATCCATGCATGAAGTTCCATTCCCCGCTTATGCGCTTCCTCTATGGCAAACGCCAGCGGATCGTATCCCGGATCGACCCCACGTGTTCCTGTCAAAAACTTCGACCATGGCTCGTAGGCCGAATTGTACAAGGCATCCGACATAGGACGCACCTGCAACCAAACCGCATTCATACGGGCCGCCTGCATACCATCGAATATCTTAATCAGAGCGGCCTTTTGCTCTTCCGAAGTCTGGGTCGATTTGGGCCAATCGATGTTACTCACCGAGGCCAACCATGTTGCACGAAATTCACGTTTTGGAGATTCGGCCCAACACCCCCAAATAATACCGATAGTTAAAAAAAAGGAAGGATAATTTTTTCATGTTATTCACAAAATATTAGTGTATTTTGCAAATATATCCCTTTAAATCGATTTTTCAAGGCCATTTTATTTAAATAAATAAAACGACACCTAAAAATATATAATTATTATACAAAATCGCTAATTGAACATAATACACAGAAGTAAGAAAAGAATCGCTATCTTTGCAAGGAATCTGAAAACAGATTACGTTTAGTCGTAATCAAACGACTTTGCGTCTGTTTTCGTGCAGTATTTTGCAACAAATTATTTCGATTATAACCGAAACAATATTATATAATGAGTTTACAATGTGGCATAGTCGGCTTACCTAACGTGGGTAAATCGACTCTTTTCAATTGTCTGTCCAACGCAAAAGCGCAATCGGCAAATTTCCCGTTCTGTACCATAGAACCTAATGTAGGTGTCATTACAGTACCCGACGAACGATTAAACAAACTGGCAGAACTGGTGCATCCGCAACGAATAGTCCCCACCACTGTGGAGATTGTCGACATCGCCGGATTGGTCAAAGGAGCCAGCAAAGGCGAAGGTCTGGGAAATAAATTCTTGGCGAACATCAGGGAAACCGATGCAATCCTGCATGTATTGCGTTGCTTCGACGATGACAACATTACCCACGTGGACGGAACGGTCAACCCGGTACGCGACAAGGAAATCATCGATTTCGAGCTCCAACTGAAAGACTTAGAAACCATAGAATCACGTATTTCAAAAAGTCCAAAAACAGGCTCAGACAGGAGGAGACAAAGCAGCAAAGGTTACATACGAGGTTTTAAGCCGATACAAAGAAGCACTCGAACAAGGGAAAGCTGCTCGTACCGTCACTTTCGAGACCAAAGACGAACAGAAAATAGCCCATGACCTTTTCCTGCTTACCAACAAACCGGTAATGTATGTCTGCAACGTGGACGACAACAGCGCCGTATCGGGTAACAAATACGTGGATATGGTACGCGAAGCCGTTAAAGACGAGAATGCCGAAATCCTTATCTTGGCAGCTAAAACAGAATCGGAAATCGCCGAGTTCGAAACTTACGAGGAACGACAAATGTTCCTTCAAGAAATAGGCTTGGAAGAATCGGGCGTTTCCCGTCTGATCCGAGCGGCTTACAGCTTGCTCAATCTCGAAACCTACTTCACCGCCGGACCTCAGGAAGTACGAGCATGGACCTATTTGAAAGGCAGTAAAGCTCCTCAATGCGCAGGTATCATTCACACCGATTTCGAAAAAGGTTTTATCCGTGCCGAAGTCATCAAATACGACGACTATATCGCTCTCGGTTCCGAAAACGCTTGTAAAGAGGCCGGTAAAATGTACATCGAAGGAAAAGAATATGTCGTACAAGACGGCGACATCATGCACTTCCGATTCAACGTATAATTTACACAGTCATTACCATACAAAAAATGCGATGAAAATTCATCGCATTTTTTATATCCTCCTTCAAGAACCGTCAATGCTTTCCCGATAGATTTAAAATCTCGTCATAGCGGGATTTATTGCCCAAAATACGACAAGCCTCCTTTAAATCTTTATCGTTTTTGATCGACTCTATAATTTCGCCTTTCTGATAATAATACCGTTTCACAATCTCTATCGAAAGTAATTCGGCGATTTCATCGTGAAAAGTCTCCAAATCCCTATCCAAATCGTGATTCAAACAAGCTTCAAGCGCTTCGAACTGCTTCTGCGTGTTTTCATCGAAATATCCTTCGAATTTAGCGACCTCCTTTAAGTCGGACAATATCCGTTCACTCTGTTTGTCGTATTTGAAATCCTTCGATTTCACAAAAGCTTTGAATTCCTCGTATTCTTCGTCGGACAATTTAAAATCTTTCGGAGCCGGAATCGTATCATGCTCGGCTGCATACCGAGTCGCATAATCGAAGAAATAGAAATCTTTCATCAAATAATAGCTGATATTCCCCCGCCTTTCCATCGAAGTTTCCACATCGGGTTTTATACCGCCTCCGTCACGGACAATCCTACCGTGAGCGGTCTTGAACTCGTGGGTAAGGCTATCGGGAATACGGGCGACGCTCCCGTCGGGATTGCGATGCGAATAATCGATAGCTTGTATCAAACGTCCGCTGGGTATATAATAACGAGCGATCGTTACTTTCAACATACCGTTATAAGGCAAAGGCCGTGTGGATTGCACTAATCCTTTGCCATAAGAACGCGAACCGATAATCACAGCCCTGTCGAGGTCTTGTAAAGCTCCGGCCACGATTTCCGAAGAAGATGCAGTTCCTCCGTCGATCAGCACGGCCAAAGGCATTTTCACATCGACTGGCTCCTGAGTGGTTTTATAAATCTTATCCATCTTCTTATTTCTTCCCCGGGTAGAAAGCACCTCTACCCCCTTCGGAACAAATAAATTGACAATCTGCACGGCCTGCTCCAAAATACCACCGCCATTACTGCGCAAATCGAGTACCAACGAAGTTATCCCCCGTTTTTCAAGTCTTGTAAAGCCCGTTTCACTTCTCCGGCCGAAGTATCGGTAAAACTACTCAAATAAATATACCCCACGCTATCGCATACCACATCGTAATAAGGTACGGCAGGCATTTGTATCTTCTTACGAGTTAACTCGAAAGAGAGCAAGTCTTTCACACCGGGACGTTCGACCGTAACTTTCAACTGCGTATTCGCAGGTCCTTTCAACCGCTCGCTCACCTTCGCACTCTTCCACCCCAACACAGTATCGTTATCGATCATCACGATTTTATCTCCGGGACGCAAACCCGCCAATTGAGCCGGCATACCCTCATACGGCTCCGAAATGTAAACGGCATTATCCCGCTCCATAATGAAAGAACCGATACCCGCATATTCTCCGGTAGTCGAAAAGAAAAAATCGTCTTTCTCTTTCTCAGGTATATACTCGGTGTAAGGATCCAGACGCGCCAACATCGCATTTACACCGTCGCCGATAGCCTTCTCGGCATTAATCGTATCGACATAAAACATATTCAATTCCTTAAAAAGAGAATTGAATATATCGAGGTTACGTGATATTTCGAAATTTTTCTCGTCAGATTTGCCTGCCCATATCGGATTTATAAATCCCGAACAAAAAGATAATACCGTTACTGTCGCAAAAAGTCAACCTTATATTTTTCATTTCACTTCTTTTAATTACACGAAGATAACTAATGCCGAATATCTTCGGCAACCATAGAAGATACTTTTAACTTTATTTCAGTCCAAATCTCATCGCTCATCTTAGTACCGATTACTTTAATCACACGACCCGCCAATAAAGAACCGATAGCACCGCAAACTCCCAACGAGCAATTTTGAGAAAGACCGTAAAGAAACCCCGAAGCATATAAATCCCCGGCTCCCGTAGAATCTACTCGAACCTCTGGTGTCGCAGGGACCTCGGTCATTATACCTTCACACCCTACGAAAGAACCTTGTGCTCCACATTTTACGACAGCGATCCTACAATATTGCGACAATATCTCTATCGCCTTACGGGGCTCTTCGCCTGTATAGGCCAATGCCTCTTCCTCGTTCGCAAATAGAATATCCACATAATTCTCCACCAAATCACGGATAATCGCATAATTATCTTTTACGACATTGTAACTCGCCATATCGAAAGAAACAGACAAGCCGGCCTCTTTTGCCAATTGTACGGCTCGTAAAATCAACGAAGCGTCTTGCACCAAATACCCTTCGATATGCAGTATATCATACCCTTCGAACATTTCGGCAGAAAGCTCCTCGGCGCACAAAGTAGCCGCTGCACCCAAGAATGTACCGAAAGTCCGCTCCCCATCGGGAGTTATCATCGTCATGGCACAACCCGAAGCCTGTTCTCCTTCGATCAACAAAGTCTGCACGCCATTGCGCTCCATATCCTCCCGGAAGAAACGTCCATAAGCATCCCGACCTATTTTCCCGATGAATCCGCTCTCTATTCCCATACGGGCTACTCCCGAAACAGCATTAGCGGCCGACCCGCCTGATGCTAAGGTGGTTTCCAGCCCTTCGAAAACCGACATAATTCTCAAAAGCTTTTCTTCGTCTATAAGTTGCATACCGCCTTTCAGCAGCCCCATCTCATCGAAACACTCGTCGGAATGTAACCGTGCAAGTACATCTGTAAGAGCATTTCCCAATCCTACTATCCTCATTCTGGAAATTTTTTTTTGCAAATATATTGCATAATTGGAAATAAGCCATTACTTTTTGCAACGCATTTTTAACGAATGCAATCTTCTTCAGTAGCTCAGTCGGTTAGAGCATCTGACTGTTAATCAGAGGGTCGTTGGTTCAAGTCCAACCTGAAGAGCCGATTTTGATATTTTTATTCTTCAGTAGCTCAGTCGGTTAGAGCATCTGACTGTTAATCAGAGGGTCGTTGGTTCAAGTCCAACCTGAAGAGCTTAGGGAGTTCGTTCGTAAGACGGACTCTTTTTGTTCAATCAAACCAATAAATCATGGACGATTCAAACTCACGAACGTACACAAGTAGTATTAACATCTCCCGTGGGAGTAAGTGAGATTTGATGTCGAATCTTGCGGGCTCCCTTCGGGATACAAAAAAGAAAGGAGCAACGCAATGAGAAAGTATCTCTTTTTGTGAAGCAGGTTTTATCGAAAAACCCAATTGGCTTCCCAACTGCTGGGTAAATGTCGAATGCCCTACACCCGATGATTTCGATTTCCTCGAAAAAAGAATTGAATGTACCGGCTGCATTTTTACACGATATTGCCGACACCGACGAACGTCCCCGTATCGATTCGGAAGGAAATTGGTTGTTGACTATTTTACGTATCCCCATCTTCGTAAAAAGACAACAACATTACCTATACGACCGTACCTATCGGGATTTACCAATAACGAAATCATCATTTCGGTCTGCTATCATTCGACAGCCATGATCCCCGATTTCATCGAATATACCCGACGTAAAGGAATAAATGTCCCCAACCGATATGAACTGATTCTCCGTCTGATATACTCTTCTTCCGTATGGTTTCTCAAATACCTGAAACAAATCAACAACGAAGTCAGCACAGCCGAAAAAGAGTTACAACAAAGCATACGTAATGAAGACCTTCTCCGTTTGATGAACTTGCAAAAATGTCTGGTCTACTTCAACACGTCTATCCGAGGAAATGAGGTAATGATAAGAAAATTGCCCAAAATATTCAATGAGAAGGATTACCAAAATCCCGAACTTTTGGAAGACGTGATGATAGAATTGAAACAGGCCCAAAATATGGTGAACATTTACAGCGACATTCTCACTGGGACAATGGACGCCTTCGCCTCCATTATCTCAAACAATGTGAACACTATCATGAAACGCATGACCAGTCTTTCCATCGTTCTGATGGTTCCCACTTTGATAGCCAGTTTTTTTATGGCATGAACGTAGACATACACATCGAAGAACTTCCGCACGCATTCTCTTTAATCGTTTGTTTCTCCGTGCTGTTGTCTGCTTTGGCCTTCATTGTATTCAGAAAAATCAAATGGTTCTAAGATATTTTCTCGGATAACGGTGGAGTACCACCGTTATCCGAGAGCTTGATTCCGAAAATTATAAAAACACCCCCGAAACAGTACCCGATTATGAAAACCAGAACACTTTATATCTCCGATTTAGACGGGACTCTACTCAATAGTAATTCGATCGTAACCTCCCATTCTGTCGAGAATATCAACCTTTTACTGCAAAAAGGTATGCTCTTTACGATAGCTACGGCTCGAACACCAGCTACGGTCGTTCCCTTACTGAAACAATTACAGCTCGACCTTCCGGTAGTACTCATGAACGGGGCCGTACTCTACGACATACGAAACAAACATTACATACAAACGAATGGATTCACCGATGACTCGGCCCTCCGTTACATCTCGGTGCTCGAAAATAGAGACTTGATCCCCTTTGTTTACCGAATCGAGAACAATAAACTCCAAGTGTTTCACAAACCACTCGTAAACGATATACAACGGGATTTTAAATACAAGCGGGAAAACACTCCTTATAAAGATTTTATACCCACCGACAACTATACGGCCGAACTGACCGATAATCCTCCCCTATTCATGCTGGTCATCGACCGTTTCGACAAGCTCGAAACAGCAGCAGCCGAAATAACCCGTGCCGGAAATTGTAGTGTGTTCTGTTATCGAGACATCGCTGTTCCCGACTATGGAAATCTGGAAATATATCCCAAAGGAGTTTCCAAAGCAGCGACAGCCCAGCTTATAATCGACCGAATAAATCCGTGGGAAGTCGTAGCTTTTGGCGATAACCTCAACGATTTACCCCTCTTTAACTTGGCAGACCGCCGATATGCACCGGCCAATGCTACCGAAGAAATCAAAAGACAAGCGACGGCTATCATTCCCGACAACGACCACGACGGAGTAGCCCGATTCCTTTGCGAAGATTTTCTATAAATCTCCCTTTATTTATAAATAAAATATAGATATATTATAAATAATACAGAACAACTACAAACTAATAGTCAACTACTTATCGACAGCATTATTTTGTCTAGCCATTTCCGCCTCTACTTGTGCTCTCGATTTACTGGTTGTCACCACATAAACACCCAAGAAAACAAGAAGAATGGCAAAGCCCTTTTTCAAATCAAAGCTATCCATTCCCCACCAAACAGCCAACAAAGAAGCGACTATCGGCTGGGTATAATTATACATGCTTAAAATAGTCGGTCTCAAACGTTTTTGTCCGATAGAAACCAACATATAAGATAAAAAATGTAGCACCGAATACGACAAAAAACAAATCGAGATAAATCGTGCCGCTAAGATCGGAATATGGGGGATGCTCAACAAATCGTTTCCCCCGAGCGGCAAACAGCAAATCGCAGAAAACAAGAACATCCACTTCATCAAAGTCACAGGTGTATACCGGCTTATCAAACCCTTGAAAGCCACATAATAAATAGCAAAACTGATTTCAGCGACCAAACAAAACAAGTCTCCCATAACCCGGCCACCCGAAAGCCCTTCCGAAACAGTGCCCGCTCCGTTCAAAATAAGCATTAAAGCCCCCGAAAGCCCCATAAATACACCCACAACCTTCTTGCCGGTCATAGGCTCTTTCTGGATAAATGCAGCCAATATCATGGTAATAATAGGAGCCAAAGAAGCGACGACCGAAGCATCTATCGGCGTCGTATAAGACAATCCCAACACAAAGAAACCCTGATTCAATGTTATCCCAAACAAAGATGCTACGAAAAGCAAAAGCAAATCTCGTTTAGTAACCGGCTCCCGAGGCATAAACAAAGAAGCAATCCAAAAAAGAATCGCCGCCCCGGCCATACGCATGTTGGTTAGCGAAAACGCCGAAATCGTTCCGGTCAAAAAGATTGCTTTGGAAATAGGCGACATAATTCCCCATAAGAAATTTGCCGTGAACATAGCCGAATGGCCTTTTAATTTTTCTTTCATTCCCTTGCTGTTATTTCGGGCGCAAAAGTACAAATTGTTTCCACAATAAAGATTTTTCATACGACTTTTATTTCTCCGTCTTTTTCCGTTCACACAATAAAGAATTATCTTTGCAATAAACCGAGGAAACAGGCAAGCCACGGCTCAGCCCCGATAAACCGCCACAGTTCCCTCATGCACGACATTCAGCAAAATATTCACCTAAAAACAATACACATGAAATTCAAAAGTCTTATTTTTATAGTTCTTGCAGCTTCTATGACTTGTACCGACATTTACGCAGAAAACAACCGCCCCATCGACATAGCTTTATGGGAAAACGGGCCGTTAGAAAAGAACGACGATGAAGGAAAAGCATACGACGAAAACGTCAGAATCTATCGACCCTCGATCAAAGTCTTTCTACCCGAAGGGAAAAATACAGGACGAGCCGTCATCATGTGCCCGGGAGGAGGATATGCCCTTCTGGCCTACGACCACGAAGGATATGCCTATGCCGACTACTTCAAACATCAAGGCATCGCCCTCATTGTCCTCAAATACCGCATGCCGCACGGAAACCACAAAGTCCCCATGTCCGATGTTTGCGAGGCCATGCGGGTCGTAAAATCCCATGCTGCCGAATGGAAGATAAACCCCGATGACATAGGAATTATGGGCTTTTCCGCCGGCGGACACTTGGCTTCTACTTTCGCGACCCACTATCCGGCAGAATTACGGCCAGCTTTCCAAATTCTCGTTTATCCGGTAATCTCTATGGACGAAACGATAACTCACAGCGGGTCGAGAGAAAATCTCATCGGGAAGAATCCGAGCAAAGCACTCATCGATTACTATTCCAATGAGAAACACGTCAACGCAGAGTCACCACGGGCTTTTATCGCCCTCTCCGATGACGACCGAGCTGTCCCTGTCGAAAACAGCCTCCGTTATTACAAAGCCCTGCATCGATATCAAATACCGGTCTCATTGCATATTTATCCCACAGGAGGTCACGGCTGGGGATATAATGAGTCGTTCCGATTCAAAAAGCCGTTCATGATGAACTTTCCGATTGGTTGCGTTCATTTTGAATAAACTCCAAACATGAAAACAAAAGCATATTTTAATTGGAGCAGCGGTAAGGACTCGGCTTTGGCCCTATACAGAGCGTTAAACAGATTCGACATCAAAGCGTTGCTCACGGTTATCGACTCTACGAACAACCGCATTCCCATGCACGGAACCAACCTCGACCTATTGAAAGCACAATCTCAAAGCATAGGAATTCCGCTCGTTACCTGTGACATAAATACCGAATATTCAGAAGATAAATACAAAATATCTTTACAAGAAATCATAGACAAATTCAAAAGTCAGGAAATTTCCACTGCTCTATTCGGCGATATTCATTTGCTGGAATTAAAAATCGGCAGAGAAGAAAAATGCAGACAAGCAGGATTAAAAACAGATTTTCCTTTATGGAACAATTCACCCCAAGAGCTATTACATGAATTTATAGACTCCGGTTTCAAAGCCATAATCACCTGTGTCGACGGTAGTGTACTCGACAAAACTTTCGTCGGCAGAATGATAGACTATGATTTTATAAACGATTTACCCGACGGCGTCGATATTCTGCGGCGAAAACGGAGAGTATCATTCATTTGTTTTTGACGGCCCTATCTTTAAAGAACCCGTTCCCTGTCACTTGGGCCCTGTATCGTATAAAGAATATCCTTGTCAAGATCTGAAACAGAACACCGGATTCTGGTATATCGACATCTACAATGCTCCCTAACAAAAAAATCTACAAGAGGATAACGACTGCATTGTCGTATCCCCTTGTAGAATAGCATTACAGGAAAATCGGCTTAGAGAGATTTCTCAATCCTCGGCCCGTATTTTTCCAACAAATGACGAGCTGTATCCAACAACGAACCCTCCCTGTGTATCTGAATAGGAGTAGTACTATCTACCCACTCTTGTTCAAAAGTCGCAAGCCGGCTCTTCAATTCATCTTTATTTAACTCTATTCCTTTTTCCGCCGCACCAATCACAGCATCAAAATAAATTTCCCATCGTTTGGCATAATAATCGTTCAGAAGACCGGCCCATGTACGACTCGCATAATCGTTCAAACTACCACCCCATGTAGTTATTAAATTACGAGCATTTTTCTCATAATAATTTTTCAATTCCTCGGTATCGCCCAAACTGCGGGCATCTTCAATCCATTTATCCAACGATGCCCGGTTGTGGAAAGAATTCAACAATTCCAAATCGGACAGTATCTCTCTCATTTCAGAAGCCTTTTCTTTCAACCCGGGAACATTCCGTTTCTTATAAAAACCGTCAAATTCTTTTTTCACGTCCAAAAAATAATTACCCAAAAGTTGACGGCCTGTCATAATCAATCACATCTATCTCGAATGCATCTCTGTCGCAAGACGGAACTTCCAATAAAAGCTCCCACACCCGCAGCAATGTAGCGTTATCATACTCGTTACTGGTCCGTTTATTATAGTTATCTCCCAATTTCGGCCGATATCCGGGCAAAATACCTAATGTACGAGGTACTTGTACAAAAACATCTTCAAACAATATCTGCCAAGCCTCGCGTGCCGATTCCGAAACGGCTCCTACGTGCCTATCCGCCAAACGCTCGACCCAATCCTGTCCATTCACATCTATCGTCCACGCTTTCTCAAAGATATATTCATAAGGGAACTGATTGATATCCAGTCCTTCCAATGTAGAACCTATACCTTTTAAGTTGTCTCCTCCGTTTATCAAAGCGTTATCGAGCCTGTCACCGCTCTCCTTTACATTTCCGGTCAACGTGGTATTACCTCCGAAATTTCCCAAATAACACCAGATATAAGGCTGTCCATGAAATTTCTCCGTACTTTTCCACAGCTCTACATTTTCACAATGATAATCCAACAAAACCAATTTATCGGACGGAACCCCGGTCAACAGAGCTTTCACCCGAGGTGCTGTCCACAATTTTCGATCGTGATAAAACATCCATGTCATTTGCAACCACACGGCATCGGGGTCGACAGCAACCAACGATTTATACATATCCGAAGATACCTGTGCCAGATATTCGGGCTCCCAGCTCGGCGGATCCACCTCGTTAAAAGGGTCCACACCATAAATATGGTCTGTCCCGAACATCTTTTTCCTGTTCTTCCAAGAAACTCTTTTGAATCTCTGCAAAAAGCGGTTCTTCGGGATTCAAGAAATGACAGCGATACGAATCGCCGAAACCCGCCCATTTCCCCAAATATTGAATATTGGCATCGGGGTGAATCCGTTTCAAGGCAGCCGGCACATGACCTGCAAAAGCGGGCAATACCGGCGTCATGTTCAATTCACGCTCACGAGCCAAGATCTTTTTCTGCAACTCGGCCTGAGATTCCAGCCATTGCATGGGTAACGGCCCGTTCCAGCCATCGATATTCGCCATGCGATGCCACGGCAAATAAACCGGGCCCGTAAAATAAGAACGAATCTCTTCATCGGTCAGCCCTATTTTTTCCACACTTTATACCATACCATCTCTTGGCCGGTTATAGCTAATGGCATATTCACTCCGTTCAACGCCATCCAATCGATAAAACGCTCCCAGTCCTTCCATTTCCAAAAAAGGCATGGAATAGCCGTAAGTACAATAATTCAAGAAAAAGCGATTATCCACTTTCGCTTCTACGACGACCGGTTTTTCCACCATAGGCAACACATCGGGCATTTCGACCGGAATATCGGCATACCACGATACAGTCGTCAGACAATAATATTTCAAATAATAATTCAATCCGGCTGCCATCGAATTGGCGTTATTCCCGCTAATGTGGATTTTTCCGTCCTTACTTTTCAACGAATAGTAATCCCTATCCTCCTCAGGAGCTATCTCGAACACAAATCGATCGGCATATTGGGGGATTAAACGATGAGTAAGTTGTTCCACGGCCAACACATCGCGATCCTTCGAGGAACAAGCCGTCATTCCCAATAGCATAAAAAACGAAGCAATAAAAAATAGTTTTTTCATCTTTCTATAATTTGATATAAATATGCTTTTTGTACAAGAAAAAGGCAATGAGCCAATTAAACATAAGAAAGGCAAGCGCATAGGCCAAACTGCCTCCGTAATTCCCGAAAAGAGGCTGCCATATTCCTTCGAACGATATTGTCGTCCATTGGAGTTTACGGAATAACCCTCCGGCAATTTCGCTGAATATATAAATCGATAACGGATTTACGCCTACTACCAAGAACGGAAACGACCAGCGCGTCCTCTTCGAATCGTCGATAATATAAATGAGTGTCGCAAAAATCAGAGAGGTGATACCGCAAGTTACCAAAACAAAACTCGGAGACCACAGCCGTTTGTTCAAAGGAGCGGCATAGCTCCACAAATACCCGATAACGAACATCGATGTACCCCAAACCGCCAACTTCACGATTTGTGAACGTATCTCTTTTTCCCCGACGATAACTTTTCCGCAAAGAAATCCTATCATCACCTGAGCTATTGCCGGAATCGTACTCAATACCCCTTCGGGGTCGACGAATTGAGCTCCGCCCAAATACATATGAGATTTTCCCAACACGGCATAATCGACCATAGAGACAATATTCCCGGCACATTTCTCAAATCCGTTCCCGAAAAGTTGCAACAAATAATACCCGACAAGCAAAACGGCGATAATCGTCGGGAACAAACGATGACGAACAGTCACGGCCAAAAGAGCTACAATCCCGTAACAGATTCCCAGTCGCTGCAATACACCCATAATCCGTAAATTTTCAAGCGTATTGTATTCCCCGGTAGCAATAAACGCCAAAATCCATTTGAGGGCGACACCCGACATGAAAATCAATACCGTGCGCCGCAGGATTCGGGCAATCGAAATCCGCCAATCGAAATTCGATTTATTGAGCGACAAATAAATAGAGACTCCCATGATAAACATGAAGGCAGGAAAAACAAGATCGGCCGGTGTAAATCCGTCCCATTTCGCATGTTTCAAAGGAGCATATGCATATCCGCACGCCCCTGCATTGTTGACGAGAATCATGCCGCAAACGGTAATTCCCCTCAACACGTCCAATGAAACCAACCGTTTAGAAGTTCTCGTCAACGACATATCCAATACATTATAATCGAGAATAGAGTTAACACGGCTCCGATAAGTGTTTCATAAGGAATCAGTTTCAACCGGTCTCTAAACGTCAAATCGCAAACCCCTCCCGTAGCATGGAAAAACGACCCGTGAGGCAAATGATCCAGTACGGTAGACCCGGCATTAACCATCGCCGCACCCCATATCGACGAAACGCCCACTGCTAAAATCGTATCGGCAAAAGAGGCAGAAGCCAACGTAGCTCCCTGCCGTAGTCGAAGCCGTAGCGGCAGACATTAAAATACCGGAAATAGGAGCAATCATATCCTTTCCCATACTCACATGATCCAACATGGCCAAGATATAATCTTTCAAAGTCGAATCTTTAATCACGCCGGCAATAGTCCCTGTACCGATCAACAACACGGCTATCACCGACATTTTCTGTAAACCGAATTCGATACTCGGCAATGCATTTTTCCATTGCCGCATACATATCAATCCGCACAATCCACCTGCCGGAAGAGCTACCAAAGGGTCTACGGTGATACCACACAAAGGTCGTAAAGCCAACAGGAAAATAGTCACGACGGGAGCCACCAAACTACTCCATAACGAAGGTAATCCATCGTCGTTTCCCATCTCCTCCTCATCGGTATGGACCTTACAAGGTTTCACCGGGAAAAAACGAGCTATCACGAACACGGTAAACAACAAACCTATTATGGCCGGTATAATATTGGCAAACATAACCGAGGGCAAATCGGCTCCAAAATTCTCGGCCGCAATAATCGTGTTGGGATTGGGCGAAATAATATTTCCGCTTTTCCCTCCGCCTATCATCACAAGCAGCAGTTGCGGAGTAGGAATCCCCAACCTCCGACCGATAGACAATGCAACCGGAGCTACCGTTATCACCGCTACATCGATAAAAACGCCTACCGCACACAACAACATCGTGGCAAACGCCAAAGCCAAATAGACACGTTTCTCACCCCAAAACCTGATTATCGCATTTGAAATAGTCATTGCAGCCCCTGTTTTTATCAGAACACCCGACAATACCCCCGCCGTCAGGATACGCAACACAGCCGAAGAGACATCTTTCACGCCCTCGGTCATCGACACAACGACTTCTTCCAAGGAGAAGCCTCCGGCCAAACCACCGATCAAAGCGCCCAAAATAAGGCTATAAGCCGGTGAAACTTTCTTGATTATCAAGAATATCGACACCAGCAATCCGATTAATGCACCTACCGTACTATCCATGTGTCCCTATTTGAATGGTTCGCATAATCTGTGTGACAACCTGCCTTATATTCTTCAAAGCAAAATCCCGATCCATTGCCTCCTGCAAAGAAACCGGAGCATATCCAAAACAATATCAATCCCCGATTGTAACTCGGCATTCAAGAATGGCAACACGCCGCCACCCAAACCTCCGGCCGCACCGGCTCCCGGAATTTCCGAAATATCCATCTGCCTCGTCTCCTTTATCACCTGCGCATAATGGATCATTCCCTTTTCCAAAAAATCGACTTCATCGGGAGAAGCACCCTTTTGGGGAGCGTAAACAGCGGCAGCTCCGCGACTACCGTAAAAAGGATTATTTACATCGCAAGCTATCGTAAAAGAAGTTTCACATAACAATTTGTTAGCCGAAGAACCGTCCACCCGGGCAATCTTTCCCAAACTTTCGCCAACAGGAGGAAGCTCCTCGCCCCGCTCGTCCAAAAAACGATAACCCAACGCCGCCAACAAACCGATACCTGCGTCGTTAGTGGCGCTGCCACCGATACCCATGACAATGCGACGACACCCCCGCTGCAACGCATCGGCAATCATCTCGCCGGTTCCCCATGTAGTCGTGAGCAAAGGATTTCGTTTTTCTTGCGGAATCAAAGGCAAACCGCTTGCAGCTGCCATTTCCAATATAGCGGTCGATCCATCAGAAGTAATTCCGTATGCCGCTTCCATCGGATTCATAAGAGGATCGTGGACACGGCACGATACCCGCTCGACGGACATATTCGAGCAAATCGCCTCGACCGTACCTTCACCCCCATCGGCCACAGGCACTACCACCACCGCACATTCGGGAAACACGTCGGTAATCCCCTGCCGCGCAGAGGCTGCGATCTCCTGCGAACTCGCAACATCCTTTGAAAGAATCAAAAGCCAAAATTACCCTTTTCATCACTCTCGCTCCAAAACATTCCAAAGTTAATAAAAAATAAGACCTATTCCCCTTTATATCGTTCGACCAATTTAATCGCGCTTTGTAACGGATCTTCGAACGACGTAGAGGTATTGTGCCACGGAGCTTTTATCCAATTTTCCTCCCAACGGTCCAAATCGGCCCGCTGTTCCGAAAAATACAACTTCATACGGGGAATATAATAATCCTTTATCAACCCGCTCCAAAACCGGGCGGCATAATCTTCTTGGAAACCACCCCATGTCGTAATCAACCGCTTGGCATTAGCCTCATAGGCATCTTTCTCCAAATCCGTTTTCCCCCAATCGCGAGCCATATCCACCCACTCTTCCAGTCGATACAACGGATGCGAGGCCAACAACTTATCCACATCTAAAAGAATCTCGACCGAACGATCCAACTGCTGCATGGCCGCCACCCGGTTCCCCAAAGAATCTTCTTTCAAAGCCCGTTTATAACAATCATCAGCTTTGGCAGCCAAATAATAAGAAGCATATTCAATGGCATCATTCACATACAGCGGCGACGATTCCAAACTATCATAATTTGACGACAAAAACAGTTCGACACCTTGCAAGAACGAATCGCTCACGTCCAACTTACTGATTCGGCGGGTATCCGGGACAACCGTTTGCCAAGTAAACCGGGGGTAAGAATACAACGAGCTATAAGCTGTTTCCTTGAACCGCTGCCAAGCACTATCCATAGCCGCCGGGCAACCGCCGTAACGAGCCTTACAATAAACGGGCAGCCAAGAATCCAAATCTATCGAATCGGCCGTCCAACCCATATCGGCCAACAATTCATAAACGACCTCGTTATTTTCAAGCCCTTCGGGAGCAGATCCGAACCCGACCAAATCACCGGCATTCGCACTATGCAAAGCTTCGGCCGAAGAGGTCGCATACATCTGCAAATCGCCCGTCATCGGAGTCTTTCCCCCAAAGTTCGGCACATAACTGAATATCCATTTTTTTCCATAAAAACCATCATGATTTTTCCATGTTTGTTCAGTACCCCAAACCCATTTCGGATAATCGTTTCCCAAATCGATAATAATCATTTTATCGTCGGGAACCCTACTCAGCAAAGCCTGCAAGCTAGCCTTATCCCAAAAATCGTGTTGATACCCAAAAGTCCAGCCTTGCGTTACCCAAACGGCATCGGGATTGCCAGCCACAATCGAATGATATATAGATTCGCCGTATTGTGCCAATAACTTGTGTTTCCCGTCATCGTCACCCTCGTCGACAGGCAATTTCATCTCATTGAAACTATCCGACAGATAGTAAGTATTTTTCCCAAACTCTTTTTTTCCCACTCTTCGATAAAAAGTTTTCCTATCTCCTTAAAGTAGGGAGTCTCGGGAGGCAATACATAAGCGTTGTATTTTTCATCGAATCCGCCCCATTCCAAATGTTTGAATTGTATTTCGGGGTGTCGTTCGGCAAACGCAGTAGGTACAAAGCCGGCAAATGCAGGAGCAATAGGCTCCATACCCAGTTCTCGCATTCGATTCAATATCTTGTGTTGCAGTTTTATCTGCTCCTTCTGCCAACCGTTCGTAAGCGGGCCGTCCCAACCATTCAGATTCCCCATACGATGCCATGGCAAATGTGCCGGGCCGGTAAAAAAGCCCGTATATCCTCTTCTTTCAATCCCATTTTCAGCCACACTCGCTCGGCAATCGCCTCGCTCGCTACGGTAGCCAACGGCATATTGACTCCCCGCAGAGCCATCCAGTCGATTTCCTTTTCCCAGCGTTCCCAATCCCAATACGGAGTTGTATAACCAAAGGTACACACATTCAAGAAATATCGGTACTCATACGGCGTAGTCTGCTCTTTCAAAACAAAAAATCGGGCCAAGTCTCAGGCAACTCCATATGTTCCCCTGCTCCATGTTTTCATCGCCGAGCAAGCCTCTCGTAAATAAGTATGGAACGCATAACAAATAGCCACCGAGCTGCTGCCTCTCAACGTGAGAATACCATTTTTAGCCTCTACCTCGAAAGTCTCTTTTCCATTCTCAGGAGCTATCTCCTCCAACTGTATACCGGCCGCTCTCTCCCCGATTTGCCGCTCGATTAAATCAAAAGCGGGTTGTATTATGCCGTCTTTCTCGACCGAAGACGAGTTACAAGCACACAGTACGATACAAAAAGCACAAACAAACTACTTGATATGTGGTATTTCATGGAATTATTTTTTTAATTAAACCTATTACCGAATAAAAATCGTGTCATGAACCACTTACAGACCCGATATTCCATAATATCTCTTGTAAGAACAGAAGCAACTCACGACACGATTTTCATGAACCTATACTCTATCTATCACTTTATGATAAGTTTCTGTATCGCTTTATCAACAACGATCAAATAAACACCTTCTTCTATCGGCAATTCCAAAGCCGAATGATTGGCTATGATTCCTTCATAAACCAATCCGCCGGTCATACTGTACACCTTAGCGGTAGCAGCTTTATCCAACCCCGTTGCATAAACGATATTCCCACTATTCCAAATGCGAACAACATCTTTTACATTTCCTGTGATACCACTCAAAGAAGAGTACTCTACGGCTCCCACCGAAGGAGTAGCAGGACGCGCATTACCCAATTGATCGACCGTGGGAATCTCCACGCCATCTACCACGGCGATACCTGCACCCGAAGCAATACTGTTTTCTGCAATCATCGCAATCTTCATATCGCCCGAAAGAACACTTGTCTGGTGATTATAGCTCACATCTCCCTCGTCCCACGGATTTTGTTCGGTAGCGGCGAAAATGACATCGCTATCGAAATTAACGGCTTTATTCGAACCGTCGGCAAAAAATCCGTCAGAAGCAGCTACGTATAAATTGTTCTTGCAAACCGGTAATACAGTTTGGGGCAAAGGTTGGTTATTAGCATCGACTTGTCCTGCCATATAAAAGGCAACTATATCGAATCTCGATTCGTCGTCCATCCACGTATTGCTATAATTTTCAGCAAACAAATTATTCACGAAAGTAGGCTTCATAGTAGTGGCTGATCTTGACCATACGCAAAGAGCACCACCATTGCTTCCCAAATTACCGACAAATGTACAATTTACAATAACCGGAGAAAAAACATCAACAGTGGTCGCTGTCTGCATATAAATAGCGCCACCACGATCGTCTGCTATATTGTTGGCAAATGTAGAATTAGCAATATAAACACGGGGAGACGGGTTCTTTGCCGTCGCATTTACTCCTATGGCACCACCCGCTGCCCCTTCATTTTCCACGAAAGAACAATTTTCAACACGCAATTCCGAATCTCCATAAGCACAAACGGCACCGCCTCCATAAGAAGCACCGCATCTGTTTTTGAGGAATAAGGAATTTTTCAAAAAAGCATTGGAACCACTCACCCGTATCACACCGCCATTATTGACTTTACTGCTAAGAGGTTCGTAATTATTCGAAAACTGACAGTTATTAGCGTTCAGTGTCGAATTGCCACTCAATCGGATAGCAATATTCTTAAAACCATCGATGATAAGATCGTTTAATGAAATCACAGATGCTTCACCGACCGTAAACAACGATTCCAACCCTTTTATGGTTACTCGTTTTCCATTCTTTTTATTGATACCGTTAAAAGTTAGCGTCTTTCCTTTGATGGCAATACCGGTTCCTTCACCGTAATCCAACACTTCTCCATCGAAATTAAACTCGATGACACTGCCCGATTCGGCATGTTCAATCACATACACCAACCCACCGGCTGCTACCGGGTCCATGTCGGCCGTCGTTACTTCCAAAGTTTGTGCAAACATCGTACTTGTACACAATGCAAGTACACACGTTAAAAATGTAACCTTCTTCATAATAATTTAAAAATTTAATGGTTAATATAGATATTTAAAACTGCTATTCTGATAAGCATTAGAAACTCGAATAACATAAAGTCCATTTCGAGAACCTTCCGGTAAAACTATATTCGTTGCATTATCTACATTTTGTGTCTTTACCAATTTTCCCGATATGTCATAAATATTCACCTGAGACGTTGTTTTGAGATTACTAAGCGAAAAACCGTCGGCACTCCTGATAAGGTTTATTTCCTGCAAGGAAGTAGCGTCATACACTGCACTCCCCTCGGCTTCGATAGTAACGAATACAGGTAAATGATCCGATACATCTGAAAGTGTCAGACCCGGTTCTTCGGTAACGACACCCGTCTCCGTGGTTGTATATTTAAGAGAATCATCGGGTCGATAAGAGATAATCATATCTATGCACGACGTAGGGTCCTTAGCCGGATAGGTATATAAAGCCGTATTGTTCAGTATCGAAAATCCATACTCTTTGAAAGTCACCATTGCCCGATAAGTAGGCTGAGCATTGAAGTCGCCAGCGATAAAGACAGTCTTATCACTTTGCCGTGCAAAGCGGATAGCCCATTCTGTCGCAGTATCTCGGTCATCGGCATTAAGAGAATAATGCGTACAAAGGAAATAGAAGTTGTCAAATTCGGCAATGAGAAAACCGCGGGACTCCTTGTCTTTCGAAGTATCCGATGGGGCAAAAGACTGGGTTTTCACCGATATAGGTTCTGTCTTCGATAAAATACCTATGCCATAATAAGTCCCCACCAAAGCAAAAAACTGCGAATGCATGCCAGTAGATTCGGCCAGTTCGCTCAAATAATCATGATTAAAGATACCTAACGAACGGTTATCGACTTCTTGCAAAGCCACGATATCGGGATTTTGCGTATTGATAATGGTAGCAATATCGGCCAACCTCGATGAGGTCATACTATGACCTTTAATGTTATAAGAAAGTAACTTCGTCGTTCCAGCCGATATAGAACCAGTACATAAACTTATAAACAAAATCAATATCGATAATGTAAATACCCTTTTCATAACAAGAAATCAATATTTTACATACTCCAATTCTGTCACAATAGGCAAGTGGTCGGATAAAACAGACTGAACGGTTTGAGTTCTCACAATTTTCCACCCTTGTTTAGGTCTGGCGAAAATATAATCTATCTTTCTCTTGGGGTTCCAAGCGGGAACAGTAAAATCGTAATCGGTTGCCAAAAACCAATTTTCCAACATACTATACTTAATTTCCTTTGACGAAGGAGCTGTATTAAAATCTCCTCCTAAAACCACAGGGTATCGATAATCATTGAAATGCTCGGTAATAAAAAGCGGTCTGTGCTTCTCTCGTCTTTGGCAACTGATAATCCAAATGTGTCGATGCAAAACAAATCGTATCTTCGCCTATTTCAAACAGACCCTCTAACAGAGCTCTACGTTCATGCGCTTTATCGGGCCACGGCAAAAAGTTTTCTTCGTATCGATATAAGGGTATCGGGAAAGGATTCCTATACCATAATATCCACCCTTATAATCGATTGTTTTCCCATACACGCCAAACATCTTTGTAAAATATGCCAATTCCGAAATATAGTCACGCCCGATTTGATGCGGAGCTCTCTCCTCTATCGGTTTTACAATCTATTTCCTGCAACGCAACGAAATCGGGATTGAAAGACTTTATATGCGAAGCCAGTTCCTCCAACGATGCCAATTCTCCAAAACGAATATTATAGGTCATTACCTTTATTCTCAAAGTGTCTTGTGCATATACGTTTCCAAACTGGTATAAAAACACGACAATCAAAAGATATTTAAATGCTTTCATTTTCTACGGTTTTGAAATTTTCAACACAGAAATAATAGGGAGATGATCGGATGCATTTACCCCCGTAACGACAGTATGAGAAACAACATTAAAATATTCCAAAGGCCTGTAAGCGATATAGTCTATTTCCCGATTGGGCGCATTAGAAGGAATTGTAAAATTTTTCGGATCTGTATTCGTCCTGACAAATCCGGCAGCTTCCAACTTGCCGATAATCGAATTATCCGGTTTCGAATTAAAGTCCCTCCTAAAATAATAGGAAAGTCGCTTTTAGAAGAAAGTTCTTCCATCATAACGGGGAATTGTCTATCCCTTTCCGCCTGAGTAACGGATAAATGGGTTACCGCCAAATAAACATCGATTCCATTGAACTTTATCTTGGCTGTCCCCAAAACGTTACTTCCCGTAATAGTCAGTCCATCTATCTCTTTCGGGAGATCATGATTTACGATTTCGCTCATTTGAAAAGAAGAAAGGATAGCTGTACCATAAGCCCCGCCTTGAAAATCTTTTTTGTTTGAAAAATAATAATACGGATAACCGGCCAATTCTGCCAATTCTTTAGCCTGATCCACCCCCAAACTTCTTGTCGTTTTATAATCTACCTCTTGCAACAAAACTACATCTGGCTTTTTGCTTTTTATCACATTCGCAACGTTATTCACATCTGCGGTTGTTGTTTCACCCGATACACCATAATAGGGTGCACAATGTTTTATGTTATAACTCATCACGACCAGGTTTTCTTTGGGTTCAGTGTTACCACCCCAACCGGCATCACCTTGCGGTTCATTGGCTTTACTACAACCCATAAAAACCGCACAGATACTCATCATCAATATAAACACACGTTTCATCGCAATCATATTTTATAGTCCATTAATATCCACACTATTAGGATTCTAATAGTGTGGATTAGAAATTCAACTTATTCCGGCCAACCGGGATTTTGACCCAACAGAGGATTTTTCATTCTTTCCTCATAAGGCACAGGCCACAAATAATGCATAGCCGGATCGAAATAACGGGGACCTCCTTCTGCTCTCGATTTTTCGTAAATCACATCGCCGAATTCATCGACTCCGGTATCGGGATAAGGATTAGCGCCCAAATCGTTCATACAAACGGTTAGACTAGGCCCTGTAATAGCCCGACCAAAACGCAATTCACCTTCTCTCCAACGCATTATATCTGCATATCGCATACCGTCGAACGAAAGCTCGATACGTCGCTCTCTCTTTATTTCGGTCCACAAATCGAGATTCCACTGTTGCAGCTCCTTCAAATCCATTCGATGCATACCCACTCGATCTCTCAAACGATTAATAGTCTCATCGATTTCAGTTTGGGTCAATGTCCCGTTCATCTTATAAAGAGCTTCTGCATAAATCAAAAGAACCTCTGGATAACGAATTACGTTCAAATTGGTGTGAGACCTGTTGGCATTTCCGGCAATACTTATCTCGTTGTATTTTTTGAAATAAAAGCCGGTTATCCCGTTAGCTCCGTTCCGTCCGGGTTGTAACGACGAGAAGCGTGGTAACTGAAATATATCGTTCGGCCGGCGATATTCGGCATCTCCATCGTCACCGCCACCCCATTGATCACCGGGAGTAAACAACGTCATTCTCATTCTCGGATCCCTGTTTTGGAAATAATCGGCATAATGTTCCTCAGGATACTTATACAGAGGTGACGTTTTTATATCTGTACGTTTATAATACTCCAATCCCGGCTTAGCTGGCATACCATCGATACATAAATAAGCATCGACCAACGTTTTGGTAGGATTAAATCGAATAAAATCCACCGGCGAACAAGTCTCGTTCGACATGTTATTATTGCGAATATCATTCACATAGATACTGGAAATAATTGCTTCGTTATTATCTGGATTATTCTCTATATCTCCTTCGAGATGATACAATTTTTCATAATCATAAAGATCGTAGGGGCCATTGTCTATAATCTCTTTGGCAGCTTTGGCAGCAATATCATAACGTTCGTTTTGAAGGGCGATACGTGCTTTCATCGCCAAAAGCTCCCCAGCGGTCTATACGACCTACATTATCTCCCGTTTGCCTTTCATGAGGTAATTTCGAAGCAGCCCAATCCAAATCGGTCATTAAGCTATCGATAACTTCACTTCGTGGAGTACGAGGTCCATAAGCTCCTTCGGACGTAATAACATGGTTAATCCAGGAACATCTCCAAAAAAAGTCGTCAACATAAAATATACCCACGACCTTATGACCTTCACCTCGGCGGCATAGACATCTTTAACATCTTGGTCGATTTCGGCCCGATTGTAATTATCTAGGAAATTATTGCAAGTGTGAATATGTCCGTAAGAATATCTCCAATACGAAGTAAAGGGAACCCATCGGTATAAGCATGTTTCCCTCCCGATACTTTGGAAAGTCCGCTGTTTTTATCACCCCATATTACAGTTTCGGCCGTAGACTCTGCCCATTTAATCAACAACTCATATTCAAATGTTTCATAACAAGGATACAATGCCGCGCGCAACTGCTCCTCCGTCTTCCAATAAGTTTCATTAGTCACGGAATCCTGAGGATATCTGTCTAAAAAATCATCGTTACATGAAACCAACAATGATGCCAACGGCAAAAAAAGCCGCAATATATTTAATCGTTTTCATATTCAATGGTATTTATTAAAATGAAAGAACTAAACCGAATACGTATGTCTTTACTTGGGGGTAAACATCGCCCGAAGATTCCCGTACTTCGGATCATAAGCACCGAAATATTTAGTGAATGTCAGTAAATTATCTGCCGACGCATACAATCGCAACCCCTCTATTTTCCATCGATTAAGAAGTTTTTTGGGAATAGAATAACCCAATTGTACATTTTTCAAACGCAAATACGAAGCATCTTCTTTCCAATAATCACTGAATAATAAATTATGAGATTGAGCTTGATACAGTCTAGGATATGTGGCATCGGGGTTGTTAGGAGTCCAGCGATCCAAATGTTCTACCTTAGGAATAGAATAATCGTTGATAAAACAGTGACGGGCTTCATCTGACAGATAACCATTTACTTTCCCCACTCCTTGGAAATAAAAACTAAAATCCCAATCTCTCCATTGCAACTGGCCTCTCAATGAATAGGAATAATGCGGATACGGATCGCCAAATACAACCTTATCATATTCATCTATTTCTCCATCTGGAATTCCACCGGGTCCAGAAATATCTCGATATTTAATATCTCCCGGTTGTGTTATAGCTTCTGCCGCTTTGGGAATAGCGAACTTAGGATTAATATACTTTCCATTACTATCGACACCGCCAAAGTCATCAATCTGCGCCAAACCATCGGTCAAATAACCATAATAAGCGTCGATAGGATCTCCTTCTCTACGAATGTTATTGGTTAATCGAGGTTCACTCGTTCCTAAATCGACAATTTTATTCTTGGCATCAGAAAGATTGAATAGCAAATTATATTTCACTTCTCCAATCTGGTCTCGCCAACCGATTTCAAGCTCCCAACCTTTATTTTCGATTTTACCCATGTTTTCATAAGGCAAATTAGCCGTTCCGGTGATTCCTACGACCGTAGGATAAACAGGTTTCACCAATGCATCGATATTATCTTTCTTAAACCAATCGAAAGAAGCGGTCAACCTATTATTAAAGAAAGTCAAATCTACACCGACATTCAACATTCTTATCGTTTCCCACTTGATATTGGCATTTCCCAATTTACTTTGTTGAAAACCGATATTCTGTTTTCCTCCGATCGGATAACTTTCTCCCGAATCAATAGGAGTCAAATATGGATAATAATCGCTACCCACATTCTGATTTCCTAATTCACCCCCAAGAAGCCCTCAGTTTACCGGAACTCAACACAGGTTCTGCAAACTGCATAAATTCTTCTCTGGAAAAATTCCAACCAGCCGAGAAAGATGGAAAATATCCCCAACGATTATCCCTAGCGAAGCGAGAAGTACCATCGATACGCATATTCGCTTCTACCAAATACTTTCCATCAAACGCATAATTCACACGGCCGAAATAAGAGCGTAAAGCCCAAGAACTCTTCGTACCGCTATTCGTAATATCCTCGGTCCCTGCATCGATCACATAAATGCCATCAAATGGTATTTTCTTACGACTCGCGCTTAAACTACTGAAATTATACCACTCTTGCGAATATCCCAACAAAGCCCCGATCTCATGTTTATTGATCTGCTTCTGAAAATTCAATGTTAACTGTAAGGTTTGAGTCAAAGCATCTTGATGTGCTTGGCTCACCGAATTTCTCATATTTTTATTAGCAGGATCGGGAGTCCCGTCTGAAAAATATTCCGGTAACGTAGGAGTAAACTTATCGGTTTCTCTGAAATAATAGTTCGCAGCATATTGCCCTCCTAAATTCAAACCGTCGATTATACGCAAATCCGCACTCACGATAGTATTCAATGTACGAGATTTTCTCTTTTCCTCTCCACCTTCTTTGGCTACATAAACAGGATTATTTATACTCCCGCTGGACCAATATTCGGTGTCTTCCCATAATCCCATCTCATTTTGTTGTTGCCATTTCACCGGTAACAGCGGAGACATACGTTGGGCTAAACGAAATACACCACCAGTACCCGAAAATCCGGACGCATTACGGTAATAATCGACAAAACTGACATTCCCGTTTATTTTCAATCGATCGAAAACCTCTGTATTCACATTGATTCTTGCATTGTGCCGTTTTGTTTTAAATGCATCACCCACAACCAATCCATCTTGATCTAAATAACCGTAAGACATAAAATAGCTGCTTTTCTCGCTTCCACCTCTTACACTTACCGAGTGACTCGTTTGCAACGCATGTTTCTTAAAAATTTCATTCACCCAATCTGTGTTCGAATATTCATTGGGATACATTCCCGAATCATATTTTTCAAAAGCATCCACATCATAAGGTCTGGAAAAACCGGCGGCAGACATTGCCTCGTTAGACAACTCCATATACTGCCGGCCTGTTACCAATTCCGGCAAAGCGGTAGGTGTTTGCATACCCACATATCCCGAATAGGTCAATGTAGCCTTCTCCTTTCGTTTGCCCTGCTTGGTTGTAATCAAAATAACCCCGTTGGCCGCACGAGCTCCGTAAATAGCGGCAGATGCAGCATCCTTCAAAACCGACACACTCTCTACATCGTTGGGATTCAATAAATTCAAATCTCCACCCGAAACTCCGTCAATCAATATAAGAGGTGCGGTACTACTATTTATGGTACTGACACCACGAATCGTTATCGAAGGCACGGCTCCGGGCTGCCCCGATGAAGACGTAATGCTCACACCCGGCAATAAGCCTTGTAAACCCGCACTGACATTAGCGACGGGACGGTTTTCCAATTCATCTCCTTTTACCATAGATACGGCCCAGGTTACGTTCACCTTCTTCTGTACGCCATAACCGACGACTACCACATCGTCCAAAGAAACAGAACTCTCCATGAGAGAAACATCTAACACCCCGGCCTGTAATACCTCTCTTTTTTCGTTTCCTTATATCCGACATAAGAAAATTTTCAAAGTACTACCCACGGGTGCGTTTAACGAATATTTACCGTCCAAATCGGTACTGGTTCCTTTCGATGATCCCTCTACGGCAACAGACGCTCCGATAATAGGCTCGCCGGTCACTTGATCTATGACAGTACCTTTGACCGATACGATTTGTTGCTCTTTCGATGCAGCTCCCGAACTGTCTTGTTCCTTTTGATTGTATAAAAGAACACTATTATCCAAGAAACGGAATCCGACATCTGTACCCTTAAATAGTTGGGTCAGCGCCGTCTGCAAACTCACATTTTCGACCTTCAAGGAAACGGTCTTGTTCGGGTCTACAAATTCCTTACTATATGCCACATTTACAACAGCTTGCTCCTTTATCTGTTCCATCGCTTGTTTCAATGTAACATTCTGAATGTTTAACGAGATTTTCTGTTGCTGAGCATAAGCAACCCACGGAAAAGCAAGACAAAGCCCTCCTACCACACACCACTTTCTGATGTATGGAAAAACGTATTTTTCCAGCATAAATTTTGAGTGTTTGTTAAGTTATTAGACTAATTATTTTTCTTTCACAGCATATACATTCTCCGATATTTCATTAAACTTAATTGGGGTAATGGCAGACATCATTTCAAAAATACCTGACAAATTGTTTAGCTTGCAGGTGAAATTATATGTGAACGCAGCTATCTTTTCACTGCGGATATCAAAAGAAACATCAAATTGCCGAGACAATGTAGTCAAGACCTCTTCCAAAGGAGCATTTCTGAATATTAATTTATTTTCCTTCCAAACAGAAGCATCTTTATAATACTCGTTCTTCATGACTTTACAAAGCCTACTTCCTTTTTCATAAATTGCAGTCTGGCCGGGGAGCCATCTGATACGTTCCCGATTTTTTCTGCATACGGATAACTTATCACTATACCCCCTTCGTCCAACGTGGTCGTAACCACCGAATCCGTAGGATATCCCGATACGTTAAAACTCGTTCCCGTTACACGGATATTCATTTCGTCTGCCTGTACCATGAACGGTTTAGATATATCCTTCTTTACTTCAAAATAAGCCTCGCCTACTAACGATACTTCTCTTTTTATCCTTCGCAAATTGCTCTGGATAAACCAACTTCGAGTCTGCATTCAACCACACTCGCGTTCCATCTTCGAGCAATACGACCAATCGTTCTCCCTTCAAAGAACAAACCTCTTTATAGACAGGCTTCGATAAATCGATATTCTGATAAGCCAAATATCCGACATTCAACAATACCAATGCAATGGCACAAGCCCATTTACAAACCGTCCAGACATTTCGTCTTTCGCTTCGACCTATTCTCTGCGCCAAACTTTCATATACGCCGAATTTATCGAAATCCGGCACATCGCATCCTCCCATTGGCAAAGATTCGGCATTTAACAGCCGGTTTATATCTTTGTCGATATGCCCGGATATATATTTCAATATCTCAGAATCGGTCTGATGTCGTTTTCTAAAATGCATGTTTCATTGGCTTTCATTATATAATACTATATAAATTTCAAAAAAGTATTATATACAGATCTTACATTAACTTATTTTAAGTATTATATCAAAAGGGAAATAGCACACTTACGAACAATCTCCTTTATCTGTTTCAGAGACTGGCTATACTGGAATTTTATTGTATTGACAGAAAGATTTAGCTTATCTGCAATTTCTTGGTTAGAATACTTTCCCGAAATTTTCAAAGAAAAAATCTTCCTCCTTTGAGGAGACAACTGTTCGATAGCATGGCGCACCAAGTCCAATTGCTCTTTATCCATATCCTCATCGTCTTGGTTGCCCCCGTCTATACGCTCCAATAACTCCAAACAATCGTCCAAAACAAAGATATGATTCTTGGGATCGCGAAGGATAGTAAGTAAATCGTTTTTTTTAAAACGGTAAATAAAAAATGATTCAATGGGCGACTCTCATCGAGAGAGGTTCGTTTAATCCAAACTTTCATGAAAAGATTCTGCACAGCATCTTCTGCCAGTTCTTTATTACACAAATATTTAAACGCAAGTCTATACACCTGTTCCGAATAAGTGTCATAAAGAATGGTAAAAGCTAACTGGTTACCCTGTTTTAACTGATGGGTTAAAGCGCTATCGTCCATTTCCTATTAATAGAATTCTAAGAGCATTGCAAGATTGAAAAAAATATTGAAATAGCAAAAGAATTTCGATTAAAATAAGTTTGATATAATATTACATCTATATGAAAAATTATTATATAAATCCATATGGCTTTCGATCCAATATTCACGTTATATTTGTAGGACAAATTATACCCAAATGAATTACTTAGAAACAGAGAGATTAATATTACGACCATTTGCAGAACAAGACACAGAATCTCTGTTCATCATTCTTAGCGACGTAGAGGTAAACGCTTTTCTCCCCATGTTTCCATTAAAGGACATCGAAGAAGCAAAAAAACATATCTTCACGAGAAACATACGGCAATTAATTCGGGGAAGACCCTGTTTTACTACGCTATTTGTTTGAAAGGTAACAATATACCTATCGGATATATCCATGTAAGCGGCGGTGATAGCTACGATCTAGGTTATGGACTAAGAAAAAGAATTTTGGCACAAAGGTATATGTTCGGAAGCCTGCCGAGTAGTCATTGAAAAACTAAAACATATCGAAATACCCTATATCACGGCCCACACGACGTAAACAATCCAAGAAGCGGAAGGGTAATGCAAGCCATCGGTATGAAATACCGATATTCCTATAACGAATTGTGGCAACCTAAAAACAAATGGGTTACATTTCGAATGTATCAACTCAACTTAGACGGTCAAGAAAATAGAATTTATAAAAAATACTGGAACAAATATCCTATCCATTTTGTAGAAACAATCCCTAAATAATACGCCAATAATCCAATGATTCAAAGTGCAATGGGAGAAATTACAGCAAAGTCTGCTCAATTCCATACAGATAGAGAAGAAAAAATAGGGTATTCAGAATGTAATCTGATAGTATTTGACTGGATTTCAACTAAACCGCATATCTTTGTGAGTGGATTGAGGGAACTCTCTCCAAGACACTTTAAAAAAAGAAGAAACGTTATGTTTATCTTATAGGTGAAAATGTAGGAAGTTTTCAAACCGATGCAAGAGATAGCATAGTGGTTCTTACGCATATAGCGTGGACTGCTATTGTTACATCTGCATCAAAGATTTCCTACGGCCTTCACTTAGACGTGACATAGTTGGCTCACGTTTTTCAATCTGTAAATTTAATAACCCGACAGAGCCAATAGGGAATTGTGCGGATATGAATAAACTTATCAATTCGGTTCTTTTAATTACGTGCCTGTTTATTGTAGCTTGCAGTGATGATAATATTGAAAATACACCAACACCATTCATTCTCGAAAAAGACTACTATGAAATACGACTAGAACGAAGTTCCACTTCTATTTCAATCACAAATGGCAGCGGAGACATCAGCTTGGACATAGAAAATGAAGACGTATTACAAGCCATTTATTCGAAATACAACGATGATTGGGAGGAAGATAACCTAAAAGGGCATATCAATCTGTATGGTATGCAGAAAGGAGTCACAACCTTGACTATTATTGACAATGTAACAAATGATGTGGAAAAAGTAGAGGTTAAAGTAACGGACTGTTATTTGGCATATACTATATCCGAGAGCAATTATCCAGCACTGGAAGCCAATACAACGCTCTTTTTCGTAAATAACCAAGAAAAAGAGTGCTATATTTTCGCCATAGACAAAATTCACGGACGGTTATCTGAACAACCGATAGCAAAAGGCAGCTATGAGTTTTTTGTCACACCCGACGATGCCCTACCTCAATTTAATGGCATTCCCGGTTTACATCTAAATATTACAGATAATGACGCCACGACAAAATCTTATGACTTTCAGATCAATGCAAACTCCTCACAAGTATTAAGTGTTATTCAAGCCTATTTGGGCGTAGAGTGGGGCAAACTCTTCGATAGTGTACATACAAAAAGTCCTGCGCCGATAGACATGACTATGAAACTGACTATTCCTAATACAGATTATCAAATTACAGGAATGTTAAGCACTACATCTATACCAGAATATATATTGGATTGATGCATCGCTGTGGTTAAGCAGTTAAACTTACATATCCTATAAAGCAAACGAGAGAAAATGAACCGATTGTTCTTTTCGTTTGCTTTGTTTTTATCAATTCTCTTTACAAGCAAAGATAATTGGTCTTAAATACTGCTACGCGTGGGGAAAATATGGGGCCTAATATGGGAAAATTTTAGGCAAAATAAAAAGCTAAATGATGATTGCTCAACACTTAGCTTTTATCTTTGTACCCAGAGCCGGGATCGAACCGGCATGGAGGTTAATCCACTGGTGTTTGAGACCAGCGCGTCTACCGATTCCGCCATCTGGGCTTAAATGCGGTGCAAAGATAAAAACAGATTTTGAATAAGACAAATAATCTCTGTTTTTTTTCAAAAAAAAGTTATTCGAGCTATCTTTCTAATAAAAAATAGCTATTTTAGCAGAAGAATTAACATTAAAAAAACGACACGACTATGGAAAATAGATATTGTGTAATCATGGGAGGTGGTATCGGAAGTCGCTTTTTGGCCTTTTAGCCGAAACAACAGACCCAAGCAATTCCTCGATTTTTTCGGGATAGGACGTTCTCTCCTCCAAATGAGTTATGACAGATTTATAAAAAAATAATACCCAAAGACCATATATTCATCGTCACAAACGAAATATATGTCGATTTGGTAAAAAGAACAGTTACCCGATATCGCCGAAGAAAATATTTTGCTGGAACCGACCCGAAGAAATACAGCTCCCTGTATCGCTTGGGCCTCTTATCATATTCAGGCACTCAACCCGAATGCCAATATCGTCGTAGCCCCCTCGGATCACCTCATTCTCAAAGAAGACGAATTTGCTCAATGCATCAATCGCGGGCTCGATTTCGTATCAAAATATCCGGCGCTGCTCACCTTAGGTATAAAGCCCAATCGTCCTGAAACGGGATACGGATATATTCAGATAGGCGAAGATGCCGAAGATAACATAAAGACCGTAAAAACATTTACCGAAAAACCCAATCTCGAATTTGCCAAAATGTTTGTGGAGAGCGGCGAATTTTTCTGGAACTCCGGTATTTTCATTTGGAATGTACAGACAATTATCAAAGCGTTCCAACGGTTTTTACCCGATATTTCGAACCGATTCGAAGAAAACATCAAAGTATTCAACACGCCCGAAGAAAAACATTTTATCGACGAAAATTTCGCAGCCTGCCCCAGTATATCGATAGATTTCGGTATCATGGAAAAAGCCTCGAACGTATTTGTGCTTTGCGCAGAATTCGGGTGGAGCGATTTAGGTTCTTGGAGTGCCCTGTACGACCACTCACCCAAAAATAAAGACGAAAATGTAACCCAAAACTGCAAAGCGTTACTCTACAACACAACGGGCAGTGTCATAGCCGTTAAGGGGGAAAAATTGGTCGTTGTCGAAGGACTTCACGATTACATCATAGCCGAAGCCGATAATGTGCTGCTCATCTGCCCCAAAAGCGAAGAACAGAAAATAAAACAATTTGTGACCGATGCAAAAATGGCTTATGACGATTCGTTCATTTAACATGCTGGCAAATCATAAAAATAAAGAAGCCCGGATTGTACCGGGCTTCTTTATTTTCGTCAAACTATTTTATTTAAAAGAATTTCGTGGGATTTCCCCAAATATCCGATAGTAAATTGTTGGCCAAACGGCTGGCTCCGATTCTGAAATATTCGTTAGTCAACCATTTCTCACCGAGCACTTCTTTCACCACACAATAATACTTCACAGCATCGGCTGTTGTAGAAATTCCACCGGCAGGCTTAAACCCGATCATCGTCCCGGTCTGCTCATAATATTCCTTAATGGCCTGACACATCACATAAGCGGCTTCGAGAGTCGCAGCCGGCTCGCTCTTACCCGTAGAAGTCTTTATGAAATCGGCTCCCGAGTATATAGACAACAAAAAGCCTTCTTAATATTAGAAGCCGTTTTTAAGGCTCCTGTTTCGAGGATCACTTTCAAATGAGCCTCTCTACAAGTTTGTTTGAGTTCTTCGATTTCTTGGCACATTTCCTCGTAATTTCCGCCTAAAAAATTACCTACATTGATGACGATATCTATTTCATCGGCTCCATCGCCGAGAGCCAAAGCCGTCTCGGCTACTTTCACCTCGGTAAAAGTCTGCGAAGTGGGAAAACCGCCGGACACGGCAGCGATATTCACAGAAGACACATCGAGATTGGCGCGAACCGTACCCGCAAAATTAGGATACACACAAATCGCGGCTACGCTGGGCATCTCCGGATGCTCCTCTTCGAAATCGTTCACTCGTTTGGTAAACTTAGTAATCGAATCGGTATTATCCTCTGTATGCAACGAAGTCAGATCGATACAGCTGAACAAAAACTTATATACATCGGGAGTACTGTTCGTTGCCAAATTATCCCGCACGATCTTTTCTACGGCCGCTGCCACTTGTGCATCGTCTAAATCGGTTTTATACCGACTCAACATTTCTTCGTATCTATCCATTTTTTGTTAATTTAGGATTGTTGATATGTCTTGTTTTATCTCTATTTGTCTTCTTCTCCATATTCTTTTCAAAAGCAGAGGTCAAATCTACCCCTGTTTGGTTGGCAAGGCACAGCAATACCCAGAAAACATCGCACAATTCGTCCGATAAATCGCTGTTCTCCTCCCCCGATTTAAACGACTGATCGCCGTACCGACGGGAAATGATACGCGCCACTTCTCCCACTTCTTCGGTCAATATAGCCATATTCGTCAATTCGCTGAAATATCTCACGCCAACGCTTTTAATCCATTTATCGACCTGTTCCTGCGCTTCTTTTTATCGTCATAAGATCACTCCTTGTTTTTTGTATCCATACAAATCGTTACCGGCCCGTCGTTCACGAGTTCTACCTGCATGTCGGCGCCGAAGACACCCGTAGCCACCGTTTTGGAAATTTCCTCCGAAAAACGACGGCAAAAAGCCTCGTACATAGGGACAGCGTGCTCATGTCCGGCCGCCCGGATATAAGAGGGCCTGTTTCCCTTCTTGGTCGATGCCATTAACGTGAACTGACTAACAATCATCACTTCTCCGTTCATATCGATTAAAGATCGGTTCATAACCCCGTTCTCATCGTCAAAGATACGCAGATTGGCACATTTCTTCACCAACCATTCGATATCCGACGATTCGTCGCTATCTTCCACTCCCAACAATATCAAAAGACCGGCTTCTATGGAGGAATGTAATTCTCCGCCTATCCGCACCGAAGCCCTCTTCACTCTTTGAACGACTACTCTCATAGGAAATTCATTTCTTATCATGCAAAGATAGAGAAAGGAGTGTACAAGATAAAACGAATACACTCGTTTTTCATTCCGAATCGCATCCTATTTTCGCATTAGACAAAGATAATGTAAATCCAAAACAGAAGCAAACTTACTTGATCATACGTAGTATAACGGCTTTCAAAGCCGGTCATAAAGGAGTAGAAAAATTAAAAAATTGAAAATCAAATAATTATAGTTTAAATCAAATATTTTTTTATGATTTTAGCTTTCGCCGTCCCCACGACTGCCATCAAATCAGATTCCGAAGCCTCCTTAATCCGTTTCACACTCTTGAAATGAGACAGCAACAAATCACGGCTCTTGGGGCCGATACCGGGAATGGAATCTAACGCCGACTTCACCTGCCCTTTACTCCGTTTATTTCGATGAAATGTAATACCGAACCGGTGAGCCTCGTCTCGCATGTGCTGAATAACTCGCAAAGACTCCGAATTCTTGTCTATATAAAGAGGCAAGGAATCTCCGGGAAAATAAATTTCCTCTAAACGCTTGGCAATACCCACGATCGAAACTTTACCCCTCAATCCAAGAGCGTCGATCGACTCCAAAGCCGCACTCAATTGCCCTTTCCCGCCATCGACAATAATCAACTGCGGTAACTCCTCTCCTTCATCGAGCAAACGACGATACCGGCGATAAATAATCTCACGCATGGAAGCAAAATCGTCGGGCCCCACGACAGTCTTAATATCGAAATGGCGATAGTCTTTTTTCGATGGTTTCGCCTTCTTGAACACCACACATGAGGCGACCGGATTCGTACCCTGTATATTTGAATTGTCGAAACATTCCATGTGCCACGGCAATTCGGGCAACCTGAAATCCTGTTGTATCCGGGTCAATATCCGCATGACTCGCTGTTCTGGATTCAGCTTCTCGCTTTGTTTCAATCGATCTACCTTATATTGCTTCACATTCTGCTCCGATACCGCGAGTAATTTTTTCTTATCCCCCCTTTGCGGAACGACAAATTCAAGGTCAATAAAATCAGACTCCGGTAAAAACGGTACAAGAGCCTCCTTAGCCCGACTTCCGAATCGGGAACGTAACTCGGCAATACCCAATGATAAAATTTCAGAAGCAGATTCATCGAGCTTTTTCTTATACTCGATAGTAATACTTTTTGTACGATCGAGCCGCCTCGCACGTGCATATAATTCACAAAAGCTACCCCCTCGTCCTCATCGTAAGAAAAGACATCGATTTCGTGCAAAGCCGGATTCACGATAACCGATTTAGCTTTATACTTCTCGATTAAATCGTATTTTTCCTTAACAACCTGAGCTTCCTCGAAGCGCAGCTCGGCAGACAGAGCCGACATCTCTTCCAACAAATGGTTACTCAATTGGTGTATGTCTCCGTTGAGAATCTGACGCACCTGTTCGATATATCCGTTATATTCTTGTTCCGATATTTTGCCGACACAACACCCTTTGCAATTTTTAATGTGATATTGCAGACAAACCCGAAAACGATTTTTTTCGATATTTTCAGGTGTCAATGCATAATTGCATGTGCGAATAGGATATAATTCTCGAATTAATCCCAACACGGTTTTCGCCAAGTGTACATTGGCATACGGGCCATAATATTTCGACCCGTCCTTATAAACTTTGCGAGTCAGAAACACCCGGGGAAAATGTTCGTTCCGCAAACAAATCCACGGATAAGTCTTGTCGTCTTTCAACAAAACGTTATACCGAGGCTTGTATGCTTTGATAAGACTGTTTTCAAGATGCAGAGCATCCTCCTCGGTCTTGACGACAATATATTGAAGATCATAAATATTTTTGACGAGAATATTAGTCTTAGGCGAATCATGCACCTTATTGAAATAAGAAGACACACGACGTTTCAGATTCTTCGCCTTACCTACATAAATAATCTTTCCCGTTTTATCGAAATATTGGTATACGCCCGGGGTATCCGGTAAAAGGGCGAGCTTATTCTTAATATTTTCGTTTTTATCGATCAATCCGTATCAATATTTTATCAGAGATTCGATTTCCACATCGTTCGGAAATAAATTCCGTCCTTTCAAAAACTCCAATTCAACGAGAAAATTGACATAGACTTTCTTCGGGTTGAATCGTTTTACCAAATTACAAGCGGCCAACATAGTCCCACCTGTCGCCAACAAATCATCGTGCAATAAAACAACATCATTTTCACAAAGGGCATCCTTGTGAATCTCTATGACATCTACGCCATACTCTTTGGTATAACTTTCCTGCCAAGTTTCAGCAGGAAGCTTTCCCGGTTTGCGCATAGGCACGAATCCGGCTCCGATACGCGTCGCTAATATAGGCCCCATAATAAAACCGCGAGACTCTATACCCACTACTTTCGTAATACCCTTTTCGGCATATATGGCAGTAAGCATATCCGACAATTCCCTCAAACAATCCGCATCTTTGAAAACTGTTGTCAAATCTCTAAAAACAATTCCCTTTTGAGGGAAGTCAACAACATCGCGAATCTTACTTTTAATAATCTCTACACTCATTTTATTTTTATTGTTTTATTCGTTCTATCCCTTTATTTAAAGGCTTTCTAGCGATTTGTTTCACGTGAAACATTAACGTCCCACCAACAGCAGCAATATATTTATATCGCTCGGCGAAATACCCGGTATGCGCGAAGCCTGCGCTATGGTCTCGGGATCTATTCTTTCCAATTTCTGACGAGCTTCGGTCGATAATGCATGTATCTGGCTATAATCGAATTTCCCTCGTATGCGAATATGTTCCAAACGAGAAATTTTATCGGCAATCATTTTCTCCCTATCGATATAACCTTGATACTTCATCTTAATCTCGGCAGCCTCCACAATTTCTTCTCTGCGATTCTTTATAACAGAAATTTCTTGTTTCAACGCAGGAACCAATGTCGAAAGTTTGGCCATATCCAACTGGGGACGTAATATCAAATCGATCAATCGCACCCCCTGTTTCAAGGGAGCTGTTCCCAGAGCTTCCAAACCTTCGTTTATATAGGCCGGTTTTATAGAATAGTTTTGCGCAAACCGAATCAACCGGTCAACGCTATCCCGTTTCGCCGTCAACAAATCATATCGCTCCCGTTTCGCCAACCCTAACCGATAAGCTCGCTCGGTAAGGCGCATATCTGCATCGTCCTGACGCAACAAAATACGATATTCGGCTCTCGAAGTGAACATACGATAAGGTTCGTCGACACCTTTTGTCACCAAATCGTCGATCAAAACCCCTATATAGGCTTCGTCCCGCCCCAATGTAAACGGAGCGCCTCCGTGACAATTGATATGAGCGTTTATTCCGGCGATAAGCCCCCTGTCCTCCGGCCTCTTCATACCCCGTCGTACCATTGATTTGTCCCGCAAAGAAAAGATTGGAAATCTGTTTAGTTTCCAAATTATGATTTAATTGTGTAGGATCGAAATAATCATATTCGATCGCATAACCGGGACGATATATACGCACATCTCGCAATGCCGGAATTTCTTGCAAAGCCTTTACCTGAATATCCAAAGGCAACGAAGAAGAAAAACCGTTCAAATAATATTCCTGCGTAGTCTCCCCTTCTGGTTCGAGAAACAACTGGTGTTCCGTTTTATCGGGAAATGTCACTATTTTTGTCTCTATACTGGGACAATAGCGAGGTCCGATACTTTGTATCTGACCGTTATACAAAGGCGAATCGGGCAGACCTGCACGCAATATATCGTGTACTTGTTCATTCGTATAAATAGTCCAACAGCTACGTTGTTTCAACGGACGAGGCTGGAAATCGAGGAAAGAAAACTTGTGAAAATCGTCCTCTCCCCTCTGCTCGGTCGCCTCCTCGAAATGAATACTCCGGCCATCGATTCGAACCGGTGTTCCCGTTTTCATGCGTCCGGCGGTAAAACCCAGCTCCACGAGCTGTTCGGTAATACTGTGTGATGCCGGCTCCGAGATACGCCCCCTTGCAGTCGGGTACGACCGATATGCATCAAACCGTTCATAAAAGTACCGGTCGTCAACACCACGCATTTCGCCGTAAACGTCACGTTCATATCCGTCATCACGCCCGTCACGCGTCCATCTTTTACAAGAATCTGATTAACAGAATCTTGCCATATATATAGATTCTCCGTATTTTCCAAAATAGAGCGCCAAGTAGCAATAAACTTGGTTCGGTCGCTCTGCGAACGAGGACTCCACATGGCCGGACCTTTCGAGCGGTTCAGCATTCTGAATTGTATCGCCGTCTCATCGGTCACAATCCCCATGAATCCGCCTAACGCATCAATCTCACGAACAATCTGCCCTTTGGCGATACCACCGACCGCAGGATTACAGCTCATCTGAGCTATCTTATTCATATCCATAGTAATAAGCAGGGTTTTCGAACCAAGATTGGCCGAAGCACACGCCGCTTCACACCCGGCATGCCCTGCACCCACCACTATCACATCGTAATTAAAATCCATCGTATCTTATTTCTCCATGACTTTTATCGGGAAAGAACCCTCCCCGCTACATAGAAATCAGAAATATATTCAATCACCTCAGCTTCAAAGCCTCGTTCTCATGACGAGTCATCATCTCACGCTCACCCGGGCCTTTATCGTTGATACCGCACAAATGCAAAACACCGTGTATGATAATCCGATGAAGCTCTTCGTCATAATCGGTTCCGAACTGTTCCGCATTGGAACGGACAGTATCCACGCTGATAAATATATCACCGCCTATTTTATCGCCCTCGGTATAGTCAAACGTAATCACATCGGTATAATAGTCATGCTGCAAATAAGCCTTATTCACTTCGAGAATCTTCTCATCGGAACAAAAGATATAGGCTATATCGCCGCATTTCTTCCTACCCCGAAGCGACACGACGTATCCAATCGGTCGTTTCTCTCTTTTTATCGCCGGCATCTTGACGTCTTCGGCAAAATAACTCACAGCCATGACTTTATCTCTTTTATCTTATAAAACACTCGCAACGCACAGCTACGGAGGCCGAATCCTCGGTTATACGAGGTACGAACCCATTTCCGCATACTCTGCAAAGATAGTGCAATTCTGCGAATAAGAATTACTTGAAGAAGAAATAAGAAACCGTAATAGCCGAAATAGCCCCTATCACATCGGCCAGCAAAGCGTAGCCGACCGCATAGCGGGTCTTACGCACCCCTACGCTACCGAAATAGACCGCCAAGATATAAAAGGTCGTGTCGGTCGATCCTTGCACGGTACAAGCTACCCTACCCACAAAGGAGTCTACACCATAAGCCGACATCGCATCGACCATCATACCTCGCGAACCGCTACCACTCAACGACTTCATCAAAGCCGTAGGCAATGCTCCTACAAATTCGGTATCTATTCCCAACCAACCGAAAACCGTAGCAAAACCCTCGACGATATAATCCATCGCTCCCGATGCCCGAAATATCCCGATAGCCACGAGAATAGCCACTAAATAGGGTATGATCATAACCGCCGTCTTAAAACCCTCTTTCGCGCCCTCTATAAAAGCATCATAAACATTGATTCGTTTGACAAACCCCGCCACGATAAAAATTACGATAATCGTAAACAGAATACTGTTGGCTGCAAAAGCCGAATAAGACGAAATCTTCTCTTCCGGCAAAGAGGAGAAATAATAAAATACCCCGCCCACAAAAGCGGTAAGCCCCAATCCCCATAGCAGAATTACCCGGTCGAATATATTGATTCGCTGTTTGATACACAATGCCAAAAGCCCCACGAACGTCGCCATAAACGTGGCGATTAAAATGGGCAAGAAAACGTCCGAAGGATTGGCAGCCCCCATCTGTGCCCGATAAGTCATCACCCCGATAGGAATCAAGGTCAACCCCGAAGCGTTCAAAACCAAGAACATCAGCATGGCATCGGTCGCCGTGTCCTTCTTGGGATTCAACTCTTGCAACTCTCTCATCGCCTTCAATCCCAATGGAGTAGCAGCATTGTCCAACCCCAACATATTGGCAGAAACATTCATGAACATCGACCCCAAAGCCGGATGCCCTTTGGGAACTCCCGGGAAAAGTCGGGAAAACAACGGACTGATCCAACGCGACAAAACAGCGACTACCCCACCCCGCTCCCCTATTTTCATAAGTCCGAGCCACAACGTAAGAACACCTGTCAAACCCAAAGAAATATCGAACGCGCTACGAGCCGAGGAAAACGAAGCATTCATAATATCGGTCCAGATTCCCGTGTTTCCATATACGAAAGTCTGTACCACCGCCACCACAAAGGCAATAACGAAAAATGCGATCCAAATGTAATTGAGAACCATGCCGAGACTGTTTTCAAATTATCTTTCTAAAAAACGAACATAGCACAAACCCTGAGTAAAAACAAATTTACTTGACGATGACAACACGTAATCTATGTTTCGCAGCTTCACTACAAAAATAGTCATTTTAAGCAAACCAACTCTTTTTCTTTCCCCAAAAAAGGATTTACACCCAACCCAAAGAACCGACAATTCTATTTCTTCCTGATTCCCGCATTCCAATTTTTATCATATACAACTATATATCAATCATTTATTCAAATTTTATCTTCCTGAGAATCGAATATTTTCCATCACCTTGCCGCCTATCCGCAAATTTTTCAACAGAGTCCTTTAAAATTAACATCTAAAAACATTGTCAAAAACAACTATTATCATAAAACCGAAAGAGAAAATTTCAGCCAATAATTTACACATTATTTTTAACTTTATTTCAACAAATTAAAATCCACACCCACAACCTTATATTAAAAATTAAATTTGAACAAAAGAAAAATTTGATTCCGCTACATGCAATTTTTATCTTTGTAAAAAATCAAGCATCTTCAATCATGCACACAGCACAAGACATAGAGCAAGCGGTTCGGGCGGAAGCCAACCCCGACAAAGTAAAAACTCTCTCTGGATTCTTTTAAAACCGGAAAAGGAGAATATGGCGAGCAAGACATATTCATCGGCATCCCCGTTCCCATGACGCGCAGTATCGTCAAACAATACTTAGATACCCCGCTCGACCAACTCGAAATCCTGTTACACAACCCGATTCACGAGTTGCGCATGGCCGCCTTGTTATGTATGGTCGAACAATTCAAAAAAGCCGATGCCAACCGTCGAGAAGCGATATACCACACCTATTTATCCAATACCGCATATATCAACAACTGGGATTTGGTCGATTTATCCGCAGCACAAATCGTCGGAGGCTATCTCGAAGAACAAGACCACACCCCACTCTATCGGCTGGCCCAAAGCAGCCTCATCTGGGAACAGCGCATTTCGATTGTCTCCACTTGGCAATGGATCCGCAAAGGCCGCTTCGACGATACGCTCGCTATTGCCGATATTCTCTTGTACAACAAACATGACCTAATCCGCAAAGCCGTAGGCTGGATGCTGCGAGAGGTCGGGGAAAAAGATAAAATCCGGCTCTGTACTTTCCTCGACACCCGTTATCGCGATATGCCTCGAACCATGCTTCGCTACGCCATTGAAAAATTCTCGCCCGAAGAACGACGACATTATATGCAAAAAAATAACATAAACAACGCACGGCCATATACAGGCCTTGAATGAGATTCCAAAAATCTATCGACTACAATCCCGCCACCCTCAATGAAGGAATTTAAAATGCATCTGTCCTTTATCTGCCCCGACGACAACGTTACCTCATAACTCGGTTCAGCCTATAATTAGTGAGGATATCGACTCAATAGAAATCAAAGGGAATCGTCTTTCAAATTCTCTCTTGTGTTCGCGGATAGAGATAAAAAAGAATATTCGAAGCAGCATCTTAGTCCTCTCCTCTTGCCGTGGTGGCTCGTGATATTACGAAGGAATCGCACGTAAATCGAAGCAGGAGCGAAGACGAAAATACATCTCAGCTTCTCTCCCTGCCGTGCCCCATAGTATTGCGGGGCATTATATTAGCCATATAGAGGAGACTCCTTAGAAACTATCGTTTCTAAGGAGAGGGGTTGAAAAAGATCATTTGATTGTAGAGTTCAACCCCCTCGCCCTGTGGGCACTCCTCCTATATTCCTTACAGGAACACCCCGTAATGCTACGGGGCACGGCAAAGGGAAGAGGGAGATACACTACCCTATTCCTGTTATCGAAAGCATTCACACTTCTCCCTTGTGTTTTGAGCAAAATATAGGGGAGAAGGAGTAATACACTCTGTATAGAAATTTAAACAAGAATCAAACTCTCCCCAAAAGTTCGGTACGCGGTTATCTACAAAAATTCCATAGCTAAAATACATGTCTACCCCTCGGATTCTCTACTGAACTCACAGCTCAGGTACACCGGCTTACCCTCTACTCTTTTCACAAAAAAACGGGAACTTCGCGAAGCTCCCGTTTTTAAACACATGATGAATTCTATTATTTAATAACCAAGCGATGGTTGTGTTCGTTGCCGTTTAGAGTGATACGAATCAGATAGATTCCGGGATTCAAACCTTCCACAGAAACAGATTGTGCAGGCATAGCAACCTCTTTTACCAAGCTGCCTTGCAAATCATAAATAGTGATATTCAAAACACCTTCCGTCAAGTTGATATTGCCTTGCGCAGGATTAGGCCAAAACAATTTCTCAACAGCTACACGCTCTATCGACGTGGCTTTCTCCACTTCATAGGAGCCGATGGCCGGATTAGTCGCCGAACGAGATTTGCCGCGTTGGTCCACTGTGGGAACACCTTCTACCACAATACCGGCTCCGGCTGCGATACCGTCGGCTGCAATAGCGATATTTTTGGTCGTACCCTCATTGAGAGCCGGAATAGGTTCATCTTCCGCAAACAGTTTCTGATCGGTATAAACTACATTATCCACAAATTCGTCGGTGGTCACAGGTGTACCTTCCAAAGCCGTACCATATATATTGTGAGTACCCGAAATAACACAATCGTTATGAGTATAAATATCGGGGCCACCGATACCTCTTACAAGAATAGAATTATAGATTTGAACGATTGCTTTGGAAGCTATATGGATTCCCGACCCATAGGTTTCATGCACACCCTTGTTATCTACAAAAGTACAATTATAAATAGTAGCATCTCCTTGTAAGGCCAAAGCTCCTCCACCATTATTTGCTCCTGTAATTTCATTTTTATAAAAAGTACAGTTGGTAAACGTAGCATTTTTAGAAGTAGATAGGATAGCTCCACCATGTGCTGCCGATAAATTCTCCCCGAAATAACAGCCAGCAACCTTATAGGTAACCGCCGTCTTTAACGAAGCATACCATGCACCGCCAGAAGTACCCGTAGCTTCATTATGCTCGAAAGAACAATGCTCAACGGTAATATCCCCCATCCAAGTCAATAATGCACCGCCTCCCTTAGCCGTATTATTCGTAAATGTCGTGTTGACGATTTTCAAAGCGCCATCGGTTACATTATTATTCTGTTCTACTGCTCCACCATAATTTGTCGCTGTATTTTCGGTAAATGTACAATTTATTATTTCTGCCGAAGCTCCTGCATTCTGCAAAAATATAGCCCCTCCGTTCGTAGATTTTCCAGTAGAAGTGTTACCGGTGAAAACACAGTCGGTAAAATAGTTCGTACTGCCCGAGCAACAAACAGCTCCACCATGAGCTTCACTAGTATTATTCGTAAATGTACAATTAGTAAAACGACCTGTTACACCTTTATTGGTATATAATGCACCTCCGGCTTTCGTTCCCGATAGGTTTTGAAAAGTACAGTTCGTAAGCGTAATATCGCCGCATGCCATAATACCGGCAGCATAACCGTTTTTCGCCTTATCGAAAAGCAGATTCTCACCGGTAAGCGTACCGTTTGCACCTACCAAAATAGTAGCCGACCAAGTAGCCATAGTCGTTTCCGTATCGACCAAAGCCGTACCGTCACCACCGTAGAGCGTACAGTTTTTCAACGTAAGCGATATTAATTCCGCTCCATCTTCGGGTTCGTAAAGTCCGATTTTAAAAATACGATAATTAGAGACTCCCGGCTCGGCCACAGAAATCGTTTTTCCTTTACCGTCGATAGTCAGGTTTTTGTCTATCAAAATCGTTTCGGGAATCGTAACGGTGGTCTCATCACCGATAGACAGCTCGATGACCGACCCGCCCGGTGCATTAGCCACGACATAAGGGAGAGTTCCTTCTTCGTCTGCACCTCCTGATGTTTTGGTCACTAATAAATTTTCGGCAAAAGCCGTACCCGAAAACAAAAATAGAGCACAGCTCACTAAAAGTAATTTGTTTTTCATAATAACACTTTTTAGAATTGACAAGAAATGAAATAATTATTTTTGTGCAAGTATAATATTTTTTTATTTATATACAAAGTATTTCGTTTACTTTCTTTCTAAATTCTATAATTTTCTATTTGAATCAAAAATGAAACATAAAAGAAAAAGAAATGAAACACAAACACACAAAAAAAGGAGTGGCAATCGCCACTCCTTTAACCCTTACGATAGGAAATCTATTATTTCTTCATAACTTCTGCCACCTTTTCCTTCATTGCCTCTTCGCGCAAATCGCGAGCGACAATCGTACCGTCGGGAGCAAACAAAATGATGTGAGGGATTCCTTGAATACCGTATAATTCGGTAGGAATCTGCTGTGCATTAATAATCTGAGGCCAAACGATTCCCAGTTCCTTTATAGCTTTTTGAGTATCTTCTACTTTATCCCAAACGGCTACGCCCAAGACATCGAGTCCTTTACTATGATATTTATCGTACAACTCCTTGATATTAGGAATTTCGGCTCGACAAGGACCACACCAAGATGCCCAGAAGTCTACCAAAACATATTTTCCTTTTCCTACATAATCAGAAAGCGAAACCTTGCTGCCGTCCGGTTGCTCGATCGTGAAATCGGTAAACATAGCGCCTTCGGCCGTCTTTTTCAATATCTCCTGTTGCTGAATCATCATTTTTATAAGCGGATTGGCCTTCAAAGTTTCGCCGGCGAGATTGAGCACGGAATCGAATTGAGCCGGTTCCAAATTCCAGTTGGCAATAGCCCATGCACCTACGGCATTATCTTTATTTCTATCGAAATTCTCGGACATTACTCGGTTAAATTCGGGCATAATAGTATTCGTTTGGAAGTCTTGCCAAGCCTCGCGAAGCTCTTCTTCGGACAATCCTTTCTGCATAATTTCCTGTTGTTTGGCGATAATCGTATTCTGCAAAGAATCCATATCGGACATAAACAAAGCGAAACTATCGTTCAGAGGAGTACCCGAACGTTTATCGGTCTCTCCCATTTCAACAGCGATATCGCCGTTTTCAAGAACCAACTCCATACGATACGGACGTGATTGTATCTGGCAAATCAATGCGGTATCCGCTTTACCGGTAAATGTAAACTTACCATTGGCAATCACCGCGCTATCCAATACATTACGGGATGCCATATCGGTCAAATAAACTTTATTTCCGTTCAACGTTGTATCGGAAACCGTTCCGTTAATCGTGTAAGAAGACGGATGCGTACCACAAGACACAACCGTTGCAGCCGTAACGGCCAATAAGAAAAAATTACTGTTCTTCATATTTATTTTTATTGATAATTGTAAAAAAACGACGCAAAACGAAAACAACGGCGAGTTTGTCCGATCAAGCCGAGTGTAGCCTATTTTCGCGCTTATTGCAAAGATAGATATATTTTAAGAAAAAACACACGATTTACTTTCTTTAAGCATTCGGGAACTTCCCCGGCAACAGACTATACATTAAAGAAATATTTCCTTATTAGCTTGTTTATTCCGCATACTTCATTTAATTTTGCATGGTGTAAATTTGCATAAATTTCATTTACAACAAATAATAACTTAAATTCAAATCCTATGTGGTTAAGTAACTCGTCCATAGGACGAAAAGTAGTCATGAGTATTACCGGACTCTTTCTCGTCCTATTTCTAACGTTTCACATGTGTATGAACTTAGTGGCGTTAATCAGCCCTGCCGGCTACAATGCCGTTTGCCAATTTTTGGGAGCCAACTGGTATGCTTTGGCAGGAACTGTCATTCTCGCTGCCGGAGCCGTTCTTCACATTGTCTACGCATTTTGGTTGACCTTGCAAAACCGGAAGGCGCGCGGTAACGACCGTTATTTGGTGAACACTCGCCCGCAAACCGTAGAATGGGCATCTCAAAACATGCTCGTTTTGGGTATCATCGTTTTGTTGGGATTGGTTTTGCACCTCTTCAACTTTTGGTACAAAATGCAGCTCAACGAAATCGTCGGTCATTTGCCCGAAGTAAATCCTCACGACGGAATCGCCTTGATCCGCGAAACATTCGGTTGCCCGATCTATGTAGTTATTTATCTCATTTGGTTCGTTGCTTTGTGGTTCCATCTCACTCATGGATTTTGGAGTGCCATGCAAACCATCGGTATCAACAACCACGTATGGTTCAACCGTTGGAAATGTATCTCCAACATTTTCGCAACAATCATCTGCTTGGGCTTTGCCGCCGTTGCCATCTCTTTCTATGTGATGAGCCTGACCGGTTGCGGAACTTGCACCCTTTAATAAACCAAACTATTTATTCACAGAAAAACAATTGTTATGTCTACCATAGATTCTAAAATACCCGAAGGCCCATTGGCCGAAAAGTGGACCAATTATAAAGCTCACCAAAAATTGGTGAACCCGGCCAACAAACGCCGTCTTGACATTATCGTCGTAGGTACGGGGCTTGCCGGTGGCTCTGCTGCCGCCACTCTCGGCGAGTTGGGTTTCAATGTATTGAACTTCTGCATTCAAGATTCACCTCGTCGCGCCCACTCTATCGCCGCTCAGGGAGGTATCAATGCCGCCAAAAACTATCAAAACGACGGAGACTCGGTATATCGTTTATTCTACGACACCATCAAAGGTGGCGACTATCGTGCCCGCGAAGCCAACGTTTACCGTCTGGCCGAAGTATCGAACAACATCATAGACCAATGCGTGGCACAAGGCGTTCCCTTTGCCCGCGAATATGGGGGTCAATTGGCTAACCGTTCTTTCGGTGGCGCTCAGGTATCTCGTACATTCTATGCCAAAGGCCAGACCGGACAACAGCTGTTGTTAGGTGCATATGCATCGCTCAACCGTCAGGTGAAAAAAGGTACGGTAAAACAATTTACACGTTACGAGATGCTCGACCTCGTGATTATCGACGGTCGTGCGCGCGGTATCATCGCCCGTAATCTGGTTACCGGAGAGATTGAAAGATTCGCGGCACACGCTGTCGTTATCGCTACCGGCGGATACGGAAACGTTTATTTCCTTTCGACCAACGCTATGGCATCGAATGGCTCGGTAGCCGTTCAATGTTATCATAAAGGCGCTTATTTCGCCAACCCGGCTTACGCTCAGATTCACCCCACTTGTATTCCCGCACACGGCGAGTTCCAATCGAAACTGACTTTGATGTCGGAGTCGTTGCGTAACGACGGTCGTATCTGGGTTCCGAAGAAAAAAGAAGATGCCGAAGCTATCCGTGCCGGCAAATTGAAACCGACCGATATTAAAGAAGAAGATCGCGACTACTACTTGGAACGTCGTTATCCGGCCTTCGGTAACCTTGTTCCCCGCGACGTGGCCTCTCGCGCAGCCAAAGAACGTTGCGATGCCGGTTATGGTGTAGGAGCTACGGGTTATGCCGTTTACCTCGATTTCAAGGAAAGTATCGAACGCTTGGGTAAACAAGCTATACAAGGTCTCGACCACCACGTGATCGAAAGTTTGGGCGGAGAACAAGCCGCTATCCAAATAAAGGAAAAGAAGCCGTAGCCAGCCGTTATGGAAACCTCTTCCAGATGTATGAAAAAAATCGTCGATGATAATCCCTATGAGACTCCTATGATGATTTATCCCGCATCGCACTACACGATGGGCGGTATCTGGGTGGACTACGAATTGATGACTTCCATTCCCGGTCTGTTCGCTATCGGCGAAGCCAATTTCTCGGACCACGGAGCCAACCGTTTGGGTGCTTCGGCTTTGATGCAAGGTCTTGCCGACGGTTATTTCGTACTTCCCTATACGATTCAAAACTATTTGTCCGACCAAATCCAAGTTCCCCGTTTCTCGACCGATCTGCCCGAATTTGTAGAAGCCGAAAAAGCGGTAAAAGCTCGTATCGCCCGTTTGATGAATATCAAGGGGAAACGTTCGGTAGACTCCATACACAAAGAGTTGGGACGTATCATGGTAGACTATGTGGGCATGGGACGTAACAAAGCCGGATTGGAAACTGCCCTCGAAAAAATCGAAGAGGTGAAGAAAGAATTCTACACCAACGTGCGCATTCCCGGCGAAGCCAATACACTGAACGTAGAGCTCGAAAAGGCTTTGCGTGTGGAAGACTTCCTCGAAATAGGCAAATTGATGGCCCTCGATGCTCTCAACCGCGAAGAATCTTGCGGCGGACACTTCCGTGAAGAATATCAAACAGAAGAAGGAGAAGCAAAACGTGACGATGAACACTTTATGTATGTAAGCTGCTGGAAATATCAAGGCGAAGACAAAAAGCCCGAATTATTGAAAGAAGAACTGAAATACGAAGCTATCAAAGTTCAACAACGTAACTACAAGAAATAATTTGTTTAATCGCCGTTTTAATTCCGGTATAACACGATAAAGTTATGGAAAAAACAATAAATATAACACTCAAAGTTTGGCGCCAGAAAGGTCCCAAAGAAAAAGGTAGATTTGAGGAATATAAACTTAATGGTGTATCTACCGACAGCTCTTTCCTCGAAATGCTCGACTTGCTCAACGAGCAACTGATTAACGAAGGCAAAGAGCCTGTAGTATTCGATCACGATTGCCGCGAAGGTATTTGCGGTATGTGTTCGCTCTATATCAACGGACACCCCACGGGCCCGACACCAGCGTTACCACTTGCCAATTGCACATGCGTAAATTCAACGACGGAGACGTAATCACCGTAGAACCGTGGCGTTCGGCCGGATTCCCCGTTATTCGCGACTTGATGGTAGACCGTCGTGCATTCGACAAAATACAGCAAGCCGGAGGATATATCTCGGTAAACACGGGCGGTGCACAAGATGCCAACGCAATTCCTATCTCTAAAATCGATGCCGACGAGGCTATGGACTCGGCTACTTGTATCGGTTGCGGAGCTTGCGTAGCAGCTTGTAAAAACGGTTCGGCCATGTTGTTCGTTTCGGCTAAGGTAAGCCAATTCGCCCTGCTGCCGCAAGGCCGCGTAGAGGCTGCCGAACGCGCTCGTGCTATGGTTGCCAAGATGGACGAATTGGGATTCGGTAACTGTACCAACACCGGTGCTTGTGCCGCCGAATGTCCCAAAAACATTTCGTTGACGAACATCGCTCGTTTGAACCGCGAGTTCATTTGCGCTAAACTGAAAGACTAAAAAATCCTAAGTTCATATCTTGAAAACTATCCCGGAAATCCGGGATAGTTTTTTATGCCCCTACCCGGAAGCTGCGGCATGTCGTCATCGAGATGACTGAAAGATTGTATTTCCCAAATAGCGAATTATTTCTATCTTTGTCATTACGAAGATAGGATGCGGTTCGGTACAACCAAATCGGAAATGAAACTTCCGTTTGTATCTACACTCACCTTTCGCTATCTTTGTCACTACGAAGATAAGATACGGTTCGGCGTAGCCAAACCGGAAACAGGTTTTCCGTTTGTCTCTGCTCTCACCTTTTCGTATCTTTGGGAGCTATTCTATTTTCTATCGGTCATGAAACGGGGTTTTATATACACTATATTATTATTATCGATATTACTCGGCTCATGTAACCATCATGACACCGAAAAAGCTGAAATCCTCTATCAAAACGGTGTGGAGATGGAAAAGCGTTATATGCCCGATTCAGCCGTCATTTTCTATCATAAAGCATTAAAACGACTCGACGAATCGAACGACAACGAGTTAAAGAGTAAAATATACAATCAACTCGGGGACCTTCTTCTGGAACACAACATTTACGAAACCGCTCGAAGCGCCTACCAACAAGCTCTATATGTTTCGAAAGAATTGGAGGACAAGAGCAATCTTTCCCCACGCCTATCGGGGCATAGGGAAATACCATTTTCTCTATAAAGACCGTGACAGCGCCCTTTACTATTTCGAAAAACCGCTCGAATTTTTCCCGGAAATAAAAATCGGGAAGAACGTTCCTCGGTCTATAATAATCTGACAAGCGCCTATAAATTGAAAAACGATATAAAATCGGCATTGGAATGTAATGCGAAAGCGTTGTCGTTGACCAACGACGAAGTAAAACGATTGCGCAACTATGCCGTACGGGGACAGTTATTCGCCATGCAAATGCAATACGATTCGGCTTTGTTTTATCTCGAACAAGCCAGCCGCAGCGAAGAAAAATCGGTAAAGGCCTCGGCCTATTTCAAGCTGGCCGATCTACCCGAAAAGTCGGGTATAACAGACTCCATGAAATATCGTTATTTACAGGAGGCTTATCGCCTGTCCGATTCGATTGAAAACATGGCCGTTTCTCACCAGATAGATCGACAAGAACAAATACGGATAACTTCCGACCTGAAAGAGCAAAGTCATATACGGCTCATTGTATCGATAACCGTTAGCATAATCGTCGTTCTGCTGTTATCGATCGTGGTATTCTTCATTTATCGGAAACATCTGAAACGCCGCAACGAACGAATCTTCGCCCACAAATGGGAAAGACAAGAAGCCCGTGCCCAAGAAAACGAAAACCGGGAATTACAAATTATAGATATTATCAGAAAAGCAGGAGAAACATGTAGCAAACATTTCAAAGAAAGCAATATCTATACCGATTTATACAAAAGATAAACTCCGATAAAGAATCGTTGAGTTATAACGAGCAGAAATCGTTCCAGACGACTATATTGAAAGAGTTCGATACCTATTTGCAACAAGTTTCGAGCATAGTACCGCTAACCGACAACGACGCTTTTCTATGTGCATTGTTGCAACTCGGTTTTTCGACGAAAGAGTGTGCGGCTTGTCGGGGTATCAGCAGCGAAACCATACGTTCCCAACGGACACGCATCCGAAAAAAATTCCTCAAAACTTTCTCTCTCAGGGATTGGGTATCGTCATTTTAGGAGAAGAAAATCTTTCAAAACGTTAAATTGCAACGTTTCAATAAATAACTCGCTGATAATCAAAGTGTATTTATTTTTTTAAATAGCAACGCTTTCTATGCTGCTATGTACATATTTTTTTTCATTTTTGTAATATTAATCTTCAATCTGAAAGAAATATACAACACAAAACATAAAAACAAAACAAAGCGTATGAAAAAAATTACAAGTTTTCTAATTTCTCTATGTATCGTACTCGGGTTCTCGGAAGTACAAAGCGAAATAAAACTTACTACATCGCTGGAACTCGGTAGTGATTTTACTTTTTACCCCAAGCCGGTAGCATCCGACGGTAAAGTAATCGTCGACTGGGGAGACGGAACCAAAAAAGAATATACCGTAGATGGAATGTGGAACAAAAGCGTGAACGGAACCCAAGTGGGCGACACAATCCGAATATTTTCTCCCATGCAGACATTCGATTGTTCCGATGCCCATGTAACTTCGGTCACTATTATCGATGAACCTGATTTGACTTTACTGGATTGCTATAAAAACGAAATAGAGCGTACCAACCTCGATATTTCAGGGGCTTTGAATTTGGAAACTCTAAACTGTTACAACAATCCCAAGCTGCTATTCCTCAATCTATCGGCTCATAAAAAATTAACAACACTCGACTGCCGACACGACAAAAGCAACACATCGGATCCAGACGATAAAGGAGGTATTACAACCATCATCTTGCCCAGCGAAGGAAGTGAATTGGAAAATATAACTGCCTATAATAATGACATAAGCAGTATCGATTTTTTCGGGTTGTCCCAATTTGCGTTACATCAACTTGGAAGGAAATGCTCTGATGGACATAAATGTATCGAGTTTAACGAACTTGCGCAGACTCGATATTCGTAAAAAATCATATCTCGAACTTGGACGTATCGAAAAATACTGCTTTGGAAAAACTCTACTGCGACGATAACGCCCTGACCGAATTGAATGTATTTGCCAATACCGAATTGATGGACTTGGTATGTTCCAACAACCAAATAAGCAATCTGGATTTAACGGCAAACATCAATATCACTAACCTGTCTTGCGATGGCAACCTATTGAAAAAAATTACGGTCTCCAACATGCCACGTCTGAAATCGTTGAAATGCGGTGATAACCAGTTGGAAGAGATAGACCTTAGCAAAAACCTCCACCTTCAAAAAATTCTGGGGGCAAAACAATTTATTCTCATTCCTTGATTTCTATTATAATCAGGGGTTAAATACGATCGATATTCGCAATAACCCAAGAATGACCCCTTGCAGTCTCAATTTTATGTACCAGACTCTTTCCGGTCTCGAAAGTGCAAGTCCGTATGTGAATTTATTCCTAGAAGGAAGCAATGCCGAAACTTCTTCTACAAGTATTGCTACCGAATCAAAATGGACAGTAGACGTAACAGGCGACGGCAGTGCCGTATGTAAAGATGTAACGGCAACGATCGAAACTTCGGAATTCGGAACCATTTCATTATCTCAACCAGATCTTGTTTCCCACGAATTGCATCCGATAGAAAACAATACTTTGGAAGCCGGCGTACCGGTATACATAACCGCGACTCCCATTGAAAATTATCAGGTGCGTTACTACGAAATAAACGGAGAACGCATAAACGGTTCCATATTTGCAACTACCGAAAATGTCACCGTATCGGCTGTATTCGTTCCTACCGCCTCTAACAATTACATAGAAATGGGAGTAGAAAGCAATGCTTCGCTTTCATTCGGCATAAGCGGCATAGACCCGGAAACGGAAATAGAAATAGATTGGGGTAACGGAGAATGGCAAACTATGACTATCGACAACGAATCTATTACCCGTATCGACGGTAATTCAAAAGGTACGACCGTTCGTATCAACGGACTGATCGACTATTTCGATTGTTCGGAAAATGATTTGAAATCTCTCGATGTATCTCATAACGCCATTCTCGCTACACTCGATTGTTATTGGACCGGTATCACCGCTCTCGATCTATCGAAGAATACTGCATTGGGCAAACTCAACTGTTCCTACAACAGTATCGGAACTCTCGATTTGTCCAACAACAAAGCATTGTTCTCGCTCTCTTGCTATAACTGCGAACTCGGTTCCCTCGATTTGTCTAACAATACCGAATTGGAAGAGGCTGTTGTTAAAAACAACGAACTGACATCGCTGACTGTTTCCTCGAATACAAAACTACTATTACTAGACGTGCAGAACAACGAGCAACTAAAATCTATCGATGCCAGTATGTTAACCGATCTGGAAGAACTTCAATGTTCCTACACCGGTCTTACAGCCCTCGATGTCACCCATAATACGAAGTTGGTAAAACTCATCTGTTCGAACAATAAACTTACCACTCTCGATCTATCGAAAAATACATTGCTCGAACGCCTGTTCTGCGACGGAAATCAATTGACTTCTCTCGACCTGAGTAATAACACGAAACTCAACTATCTCGAATGTTCCGGTAACGGAATGTCCGCCTGCGCTTTGAACGACTTGTATTACAATCTACCCAAATGTTCAACGACACCCACCAATGTAAATATGTTCATCGCAGGAATCAACAACCCCAACGAAGCGGAAGGTAGCGAAACCTCTATGGCTACTAAAAAAGGTTGGAAAGTTTCTGTCGATGGAGATGGCAGCGGTTGTAACGAAGCTTACATAACTATCGAGCCTACCGAAAACGGAACTTTGGAATTGCGGAACAGCGACAACGAAATCGTTAATTCGGGTAGTAAAGTAATAAAAAATACGACAGTTACCGTAAAAGGTAATCCCGACGAAGGTTTCTATCTGAAAAATGTTTGGGTAAATGGCGTAAGCGTCACCAACGGAGAATTTGTAGTCAAAATGGCCTCGGTCGTAACGGCTGCTTTCGACGAAGGTTCAAGCATAACCGAGATAGAAAATTCGGGAATAAAGATATGGAGCACTTCGGGAATTATAAGAGTAAATGCCGAAAATGCTCATGTCCAAGTCTATTCGACGAGCGGTGCATTAGTTTGGGAAGGTAATATTTATCAAGAAAAAACCATCGATGCAACCCGAGGAATTTATATAGTGAAAGTTCGTAACGCACAATCCACACAAAGTAAAAAAATAGTTGTGGAATAAGCCGATCTTCATTTTAGAAAAAAATCCCGTTGTAAAGAATCTACAACGGGATTTTTCATATTACATGGCACAACCCTATTTCCATCAAGCCGACACGGAAACTTCGAAGCCCAACGCTCTCGCTCTGTCGGCTATCTGTTCCAACTCCTCACGAGACACTTTTTCGAGCGATTCCTCCGGCGTTTTCCGATCGATGGTATAAACCATTACCGAACGAGGAGAAATGCGCTGTAAAGCCTCCAACCACGGTTTCAGCTCCTCCTCGACCGTATTGTCAATACGCTTGCCGTCGTGCCACCCTCGCAAAAACATTGTTTGGATAATGACATTACCCGAAAAACGTTTTAAATTATCCACTACCTTATTCACATCGAAATGCGGATCGTTCGGATTATCTATCAACACGACTGTTTCGGGACGAAGCGAATCGAGTTTAAGTATATTATTATCTACCCTGTTCAATGCCCTGAACACCGATTCGTCGTGAATACGGGTAGCGTTGGATAGTACGCTTATCTTGGCTTCGGGATAATAGTGATCCCGAAGATAAAGCGTGGTATCTATGATTTTCTCGAATTCAGGGTGTAGAGTAGGTTCTCCGTTCCCGGCAAAAGTTATCACATCGAGCTTTTCCCCTGCCTCGTGCATGGATTGTAAACGAGATTTTAACTCCTCCTCTACCCTATCGGACGAAGGCAATCCACTCTTCCCCACTCCTTGTGCATTATAACCGCATTCGCAATACACGCAATCGAATGAACACAACTTACCGTCCACCGGGAGCAGGTTGACACCCAGCGATATTCCCAACCGTCGACTGTGTATGGGACCGAATATGATTTCGTGAAACAATACTGTCTGCATAGTTTTACCTTTTTACAGTTACAAATATAATGAAAGCCGGGAGTAGAGGCAAACGTAAATCTCATTTCTGAATCTACTATGTCTAATTATATTCCTTATTCCATAAAAACAAAGTTTACAAATTATTGCTCCATATTCAATGGAAATCTTACTCAATTCTTTATATCATTATCTATTATAAACATTGTGTTTATAACTATAATTAATTTATTTCCAGAATAATAACTATTCTATCCACATTCATATAAACAGATTATCAACTCAAAAACGATATAAGAACGAACAGTTAGCTATTTATAGACTATAAACAAGTTATCAACGAGATTTCAACTGATAAGGTCTTATAGTTATAAACAAATTATAATATATTATTAATCAAATAGTTATAATATTATACACTTATAAATAAACAGTATATCGACAATTTATCCACAATAGATATAAACACATGTGAATAATATAATTATTGCAAAAACGTAGCGCTTATGAATATCGAAAGATTTACATTTGTACCCTATGAAGAGAACCATATTCATATTGTTTCTTTTTCTTTTCCTGTTTATTCCCCGTACAAAATCCCAAATTGTACAGGAATCACACCCGGCATATAAACATTTTTATCATGCTGTTATAGACAACGATACCGTATTGGTAATAGAATTACGTACGTTTCATGTATTTCCTCCCGAAAAATTCAAAGACAAAAACAGGAAAAATTTTACTGGAAGACCGTGCGTGATGTGAAAAAAGACCCTACCCTATGCCAAACTCATCTACTCCATACTCATTGAAACCTACGAATATATGGAGACTCTTCCCGACGACAAAGCTCGAGAAGAACACATGAAAAAAATGGAAAAAGAAGTTTTTCAACAATATAAACCGATATTGAAAAAATTTACCTTGTCGCAGGGTAAAATGCTCATCAAACTTATCAACCGGGAATGTAACCAATCTTCATACGAACTAATCAAAGCATTCTTGGGCAGTTTCAGAGCCAACTTCTGGCAATTCTTTGGAAAAATATTCGGAGCTTCCCTTAAAACCGATTGGGATCCGGAAGGCGAAGATAAAATAATAGAAAGAATCTGTATATTAGTGGAACAAGGTTCTTTATAGTATATCGATTCTAAAACATATTTTTTATTTATAAAGCACTTAATTTTAATAAGTTATTTTTTTACAAAGCTATATTCTAACTGTTTAAAGAAATCCCAAATTACTAATCCCGCCGTTACCGACACATTCAGTGAATGTTTAGTACCGAATTGAGGTATTTCTATACTTCCCGTACACTTATCGACCACCGACTGTTGTACACCTTTCACTTCATTACCCAACACGACGGCATATTTTTATTCTTATCCAATTTTATGTTTGTCAGACTTATACTGCCTTCTACTTGTTCTACGGCATATACTTCGTATCCGGCTGCCAACAAGTTATCAACAGCCTCGCAAGTGTCTTGAAAATAAACCCAGTCGACACTGTCCTCGGCTCCCAAAGCTGTCTTATGAATATCGGTATGAGGCGGTGTAGCCGTTATTCCGCACAAATAAATACACTCCACTCTGAAAGCATCGGCCGTGCGAAATACAGAACCTATATTATTGAGACTCCTCACATTATCCAAAATAACGGTCAGCGATATTTTTTCAACCCGTTTGAACTCTTCTTGTGAAATTCTTTTCAAATCCAATACACTCTTTTTTCTTCATAAACGATCATCTTTATAAGAGTCTAATTTCCATTTTGTACAAAGATAATATAAGCCGAGCGCAAAAACAACCATATAGAGCCATGTCGAAGTACAGACGATTCTCACATTTTCGATAAATATAAAAATACACCCATCTTATATCCAACAATCTCCTATCTGCCCCACGGATGCAACGCTATGTGCATAAGTTGTTATTAAATGTGTATAAACCGTTATAAAATACTTGCACAAAAAAGTAATAAAAATATTGCTTTTTTAAAAATCATATATCTATACAGCACTGCATGTCAATAAAGCAAATAATAACTCATCAAGTTTTTAGTTCATATATCCACCTAAAATATCTATTTATCAATCATGCAAATAGAATAAAGTTATTAACTTTGCATATTGTAAACAGATAGTTGATAAAGAAGATAAAGAGCTCATATAGAAAAGATAAAAACGTTGATAAAGTAAGAATATATTTTCATAGTCAGTTGAAACTCTAAATAACAAGTATTTTAACAAGAAGTTATCATTACTATCAACAGTCTATTATCATCAACAATAAAGATTTTAAAATTAAAAAATAAAAAAGAATATATTATATGTTCGATGTAGATATCTCCAAAGGTTATGTGGATATGCCCGTTCCCGAAGGGATAGACTTAGTGTCCGAGATAGAGAGAATGAAGCGGGAGAAAAATGCTGTCGTTCTCGCTCATTACTACCAATCGGGAAATTTACAGGATATAGCCGATTATGTGGGAGATTCTTTGGCTTTGGCTCAATGGGCTGCGGAAACAGATGCTTCCATATTGGTGCTTTGCGGTGTTCATTTTATGGGCGAGACCGCCAAAATTATTTGTCCCGACAAGAAAGTACTGATACCCGACATGAATGCCGGGTGTTCTTTGGCAGACAGTTGTCCGGCCGATGCTTTTGCCGAATTCGTAAAAGCTCACCCCGGCTATAAAGTCATATCTTATGTAAATACATCTGCGGCGGTAAAGGCTTATACTGATGTGGTAGTCACTTCGTCGAATGCCCGTCAAATCGTAGAGAGTTTCCCTGCCGACGAGAAGATCATATTCGGACCCGATAAAAATTTGGGTAACTATATAAACAGTATCACAGGACGTGATATGTTATTATGGGACGGAGCTTGCCACGTGCATTCCCAATTTTCATTGGAAAAAATAGTAGATTTGAAAAAACAGTATCCCGATGCGTTGATACTGGCTCACCCGGAATGTAAAAAAAGATATATTGTTAGTAGCCGACAAGGTAGGTTCCACGGCTGCTCTCTTGCGCTTTGCGACACAATCGGACTGCAAGCGTTTCATAGTAGCTACCGAGTCGGGTATATTGCACGAAATGAAGAAAAACAATCCCGACAAAGAGTTTATACCTGCACCTCCCAACGATAGTACATGTGCTTGTAACGAGTGTAATTTCATGCGATTGAATACGATGAAAAAATTGTACAACACGCTTAAATATGAGCTGCCCGAGGTGATAGTGGACAAAAGATAGCCGAAAAAGCTATCGAACCTATACAGCGTATGCTCGACATATCGGCTTCATTGGGAATTTAAAAAAGAGAATAATAAATTCATTCATAATCGTTTATCATGGAATATAATTTCAAAGAAATAGAAAAGAAGTGGCAAAAGTATTGGAAAGATCATCATATTTATCAAGTAAAAGAAGATGAGAGCAAGCCCAAGTATTACGTACTGGATATGTTTCCTATCCTTCGGGAGCAGGTCTGCACGTAGGTCACCCGTTGGGATATATAGCCTCCGATATTTATTCCAGATATAAAAGATTGAAGGGGTTTAACGTTCTTCACCCTATGGGGTATGATGCATACGGTCTTCCTGCCGAGCAGTATGCCATACAGACAGGACAACACCCGGCCATAACGACCGAAAAGAACATAAATCGTTATCGCGAGCAATTGGACAAGATAGGCTTTTGTTATGATTGGAGCCGCGAAATACGTACTTGCGATCCCGAATATTATAAATGGACTCAGTGGGCGTTCATACAAATGTTCAATAGTTATTATTGCAACGACAAACAACAAGCTCGTCCCATAGAAGAACTTGTAAAGACTTTCGAAACGACAGGTACAGAAGGAGTGAATGCAGCTTGCAGCGAAGAACTTTCTTTCACGTCCGAAGAATGGAATAGTAAATCGGAGAAAGAACAACAGGAAATATTGATGAATTACCGCATTGCCTATTTGGGTGATACGATGGTAAACTGGTGTCCGCAATTGGGAACCGTGCTTGCCAACGACGAGGTGAGCGAGGGCGTTTCCATACGAGGGGGATATCCGGTGGAACAGAAAGTGATGCGTCAGTGGTGTCTTCGGGTATCGGCATACGCTCAGCGTTTGTTGGAAGGTCTGGATAAAATAGATTGGACAGATTCTCTTAAAGAGACCCAAAAAGAACTGGATAGGTCGTTCCGAGGGAGCCGAAATGCAGTTTAAGGTGGTGGATTCCGATGTGGAGTTTACCATATTTACGACGCGTGCCGATACGGTTTTCGGGGTTACTTTTATGGTATTGGCTCCCGAAAGCGATTATGTAAAACAAGTAGTCACCCCTGATCAACAGGAAGCTGTAAACAAATATTTGGACAGTATAAAACATCGTACCGAGCGTGAGCGACTCATGGACAAGAGCGTCACCGGTGTGTTTACCGGTGCATACGCTGTCAATCCGTTGAACAATAAACATATACCTATCTATATAAGCGATTATGTCTTGGCCGGATACGGGACAGGAGCCATCATGGCCGTACCTGCACACGATAGTCGGGACTATGCTTTCGCCAGACATTTCGACTTGCCCATCATACCGCTGATAGAAGGGTGCGATGTTTCGGAGGAAAGTTTCGATGCCAAAAGAAGGTAAAATGATAAATTCTTGTGGTAACGGATTGGATTTGAACGGTATGGAGGTGAAGGAAGCCATTGCCGTCACGAAAAAGTTTATTAAGGAAAAAGGTATAGGTAGGGTAAAAGTAAACTATCGTTTGCGTGATGCTATATTCAGTCGTCAACGTTATTGGGGTGAACCCTTTCCTGTTTACTATAAAGAGGGTATGCCTTATATGCTTGACGAAAGTAAACTACCTTTGGAACTTCCCGAAGTGGATAAATTCCTGCCGACCGAAACAGGTGAGCCTCCATTAGGTCGTGCTAAGAACTGGGAGACAGAAGAGCATTATCCGTTGGAGTTGTGTACCATGCCGGGATTCGCAGGTTCTTCGGCTTATTATTTGCGATATATGGACCCACACAACGACAAAGCTCTGGTATCGAAGAAAAACGATGAGTATTGGCGTAATGTAGACCTCTATATAGGGGGGAACCGAACATGCTACCGGTCATCTTATTTATAGTCGTTTCTGGAATAAGTTCCTTTTTCGATAAAGGAGTGGTTTGTGAAGACGAACCTTTCAAGAAACTGATCAATCAGGGAATGATACAAGGGCGTTCGAATTTCGTATATCGTATTAAAGATACGAATACTTTCGTATCTTTGAATAAAAAGAAAGATTACGATACTACTCCCATTCATGTCGATGTGAATATCGTAAGTAATGATGTACTCGATATAGAAGCATTTAAAAACTGGCGCCCTGAGTTTAGTTCGGCCAAGTTTATTTTGGAAGATGACGGCAGATATGTATGCGGTTGGGCGGTAGAGAAAATGTCCAAATCGATGTTCAATGTGGTAAATCCCGACGATATCGTAGAAAAATACGGAGCCGATACTTTACGTTTGTACGAAATGTTCCTCGGTCCTATCGAACAAAGCAAACCGTGGGATACGAACGGAATAGACGGCGTACATCGTTTTCTGAAAAGTTGTGGAATCTGTTTTATCAAGGTGATAATTGGATTGTAACAGATCAAGAGCCTACGAAAGAGGAATTGAAGTCTTTACATAAACTGATAAAAAAAATATCATGGGACGTAGAGAATTTTTCGTATAATACTTCTATAAGCGCTTTTATGATATGCGTGAATGAGTTGACTTCTCTTAAATCGCACAACAAACAGATACTTGAAAAGGTAATTATATTGTTAGTTCCTTTCGCTCCTCATATCAGTGAAGAGTTGTGGCACGAATTGGGTTACGATTCTACTGTATGCGATGCCCGGTGGCCCGAATGGAAAGAGGAATATCTGAAAGAAGATGTAGTGACTTATGCTATTTCTTTTAATGGAAAAGCACGTTACAATTTGGAAATTCCGGCAGATACTCCCCGTGAAGAAATAGAGAAAATGGTACTTAATCATGAATCTTCGGTGCGGTGGCTCGAAGGAAAAACTCCTAAGAAGATAATCGTAGTACCTAATAAAATAGTCAATATAGTTATTTAATAAACTTTATCCATGTTCGTAAATTCATAGCGAACATGGATTTTATATTTTACATATTATGCGTTTGCCTTTTAATAGTGTCTGGTATTCGATAAAAGACTATTTGATTATCATATTCGGGTTACTGTTGTATGCTTTGGGTTGGGTAGGTTTTCTGATACCGAACGAAATAACGACAGGAGGTGTAACAGGTATATCGGCCTTGATATACTACGGTACGGGTATACCTATATCGGTATCCTATTTTGTTATCAATGTATTATTGTTGTTGGCTGCCATCAAGGTGTTGGGTCTTCAATTCTGCATACGAACTATTTTCAGCGTAATCGTATGTTCTTCATTCTTGTCTATTCTTCCTTTGTTCATAAAAGATGCTTTGGTAGACGAACAACCTTTTTTATGTCGGCTATAATAGGCGGTATTCTGTGCGGTTCGGGTATTGGATTGGTATTCGTGTCTAACGGAAGTACGGGAGGAACCGATATTATAGCGGCTATCGTAAACAAATACAAGAATATTTCGTTTGCCAAAATGATGATGTACATCGATTTTTTAATTATCGCCTGCTCTTACGTTCTGTTCCATAGTGTGGAAAAAATGATTTTCGGATATGTAGTGATGGGGGTAATGAGTTATACGATGGACATGCTTATCAATGGCAAACGTCAGTCGGTACAGATTTTGGTTCTGTCGGATAAATACGAAGAGATAGCTACTCATGTCAATAACGATATACGTCGCGGCGTGACAGTTATCGACGGCATGGGCTGGTATTCCAAACAACCCAAAAAGTATTGATGATATTGGCTAAAAGAAATGAGTCGGTTAAAATATTTCGCTTGATAAAGTCCATAGACCCGAAAGCTTTTATTTCCCAATCCAATGTTGTGGGAGTTTATGGAGAAGGTTTCGACAAAATAAAAGCATAAATCTACCCTTCGGGACTTCTTTTTTTCCCTATTATAAAGGGGAAATGTTTGTTGATGATATAGGCGATAGGTAGACATGAAAAAAGACTCACCAAAGCGAAAACTATATTAGGAACTATTTTGCCGTATAAGGTTTCTACCGGTATGTGAAAGACAAATACCATGATTCCTTTTAAGAAAGAGAACGTAAGCAAATGAAAACTGTTGATAATGAGTGTGTTTTTGGATATATAGATTATGATATTTTGAAAAACAGGTTTTAAGGATAGAAAATTGCTCAACAGATTTATCATACATATACCGGCGAAACTTCCTATGAAAAACAGTATATAGTTATTATAATTATTTGTGGCCATTATTATATATCCGTTTTCATGAGCTATGAAAATAACAATTCCCATTGTCAGGAAAACGAGTATTATATGGAGTAATTTTATTTTTGTTATTTGTATGTTGTGTACGATTAAATTGCCTATTCCGTAGAGAACCATTCCTACTATGGCGGTTCCCAAGCAAAAGGGTAATGTGTATGGATTGTAAGCATAATTTATGTATCCTATGACGGCGATAACGATCAATACCGAAATCTTTATCGATTTGCTTTTCTTTTGTAACGGTTTGAATAGGAGGTAGTAAAATATTTCCAAGAAATAGAGACAAATGAAAAACCACATGGGTGTATTGTGTATCATCTGTTTACTATATCCTAAAAAAAAGAATGCCTATTATGGGGGAATACCAAGTAGTGGATATTGTCGCATCTTCGCCGAAATTACGACCTGCAAATAACCAGAACAGATAGGTGATGAGGTTTATCCAAAGATAGGGAACCATGAGCCCTTTGAATCGTTTTATGGCAAACTCTTTAAAGTTGGGGTGTTTCTCGAATGAAAAAGACAACCGGACAGAAAGAAGAAAAGAGGCATGTGAAAAGTATAGATAAAGTCGGTGACAGGTTGGGAAGCATGAGCATGCCCCAACAGAACCAAATAAATACATATCGATTTGGCATAGTCTATCCACAATATCCTTTTTTTCCCGTATTCATGTTTGCGGATTCATAAGTCTTTTATAATCTGTATCGGCGAGTATTTGCAACAAATAGGGTATGCAGAAAATGTAATAAGATATATCTGCTTTCGATTGGAATAGAGCTTGTGTAAAACTGTATTGGCAAACCGCTTCTATAAAATGGATTGTCACGATACCGAATAACAGCAGAACGCTGAAAAATCTAACGTCGTTGTAGTTTCTGCAAAAGAAACTTCCTGCGATCGCTATCAGTACGAAGAGCACTATGAAGTGAAAAGATACCAAAGATGATTGTGTGGAGAACGGATTGATCTCCCAAAACTCATCGGGATATAGCCAGATGAAAGGAACGAAAGTAATCGCGAAGGACAATAGGAAAACAAAGCCCCACAGGAATATTTTCTTCGGAGATGTTTTTTCTTGAAAGAGTTGATACAATCCCCATACGATGAGCGGCAGCACGAACACGTTGCGAATAGAGAACAGCAACCCTCCTATGACAGCGCTCCATATCAGTTGTCGGGTGGAAAATGTGCGGAATCGTTCGAGATAAAGGAGAAAGAGGGTGAACAGTACGGCGTTGATGAGTATGGTACTTCTTGAAAAAATTTCCCAGTAGATACATAAAGAAGAAATCGAAAGTATAAAAAATAAACTATAACTTTGAACAGATTTACGTTTGAAATGGAATGCCAGCAGAGCAATGGAAATAACGGTTATGAATCCTATTTCTCGTATGCAATAAAATGGATAGCAGAGAAGAAAATAGAACGGCATTGCCCCGGGTAGTTGCCGATAGAAGTTTTTTTCGGCATAAGGGTACAGGCCGTTTGAAACGGAGTCCCAAAAAAGATCGATAATAATCCATCTGTCGGCCGTGAATATTTCTTTGGGAATAAAGAAAAGAAGTGATGAAGTAGCTATTATAAAAGTGATTATACCGACGTTGACAAGTTTGCGACCGAAAGTCGGTTTGTATTTGAATAAGAAAATGATGAAAAGTATATATAACACGCTCGTAATAGCTCCGCATGCGATAGATATCTTCGATAAGTATTTAAAATAAAACAAGATATTTATCGTTATAAACATGAATAGAGAAAGGTAATTTTGAAGCTTTGAATAAGATTTCATTTTGTTTGTTCGGATTTTTTACAAAAATAATTATTTAATATTATGAAACTGGTTTTTGCCACGAATAATAGACATAAATTGGAAGAGATATCGGCGATTATCGGTGACAAGATAGAGATACTCGGTTTGAATGATATTGGTTGTCATGACGATATACCCGAAACGGCCGATACTTTCGAAGGTAATGCTTTGTTGAAAGCCCGGTATGTTAAGGATAAATACGGATACGATTGCTTTGCCGACGACACGGGACTGCAAGTGGAGGCGTTGAACGGGGAGCCGGGTGTATATTCGGCCCGTTATGCGGGTGAACCTTCCGATTCTGAGAAGAATATAGATAAATTATTGGCTAATCTTCGAGATGCGGAAAACAGAAAAGCGAGTTTCGTTACCTGTATAGCTTTGGTAACAGGTAGCGAGGAGCATATTTTTTACGGAGAAATATCCGGGAAGATTATCCGTGAACGCCGAGGTTCGTCGGGATTCGGTTACGATTCGGTTTTTGTGCCGGAAGGATATGAAGAAACATTTGCCGAGATGGGAGAAGAGGAAAAAACAAGATAAGCCATAGGGCACGAGCGGTAAAAAGTTATCGGATTTTTTAATACACTATAATCGTTTGATATGTTGAAAAGAATATCGGGTTTAATAGGTTTCGTTATATTGTCGTTTACGGTTGCGACCTATGCTCAATTGGCCGTGGGCGATTGGCAGATTTATACTTCGACGGGAACTCCTGTAAAGGTCATAGATACGCCTCAGAGGGTTTACTATGTGTCGGGTAGGAGTCTTTTTGGTTTCGATAAGGAGACGGAAGAGATGGAATCTTACAGTAAGAACAATATATTGAACGATATAGATATAGCTAATATTTATTATAATTACGATAAAAAGTATCTGGTTATCGTGTATGCCAACTCCAACGTAGATATTTTGCACGACAATGGAAACGTGTTTAATATACCGGATATTAAGAATGCCATATTGACTACGGCAAAAGGTATCAACGATGTAAAGTTTTACGGTGATAGAATTTATTTGGCTACCGACTTTGGTATCGTTGTTTTGAACGATAAGAAAAATGAAGTGAGCGAATCTTATAATTACGGAAAAAATCAGTCTGATAGGGGCTTGCGACAAGTATTGGTTTTTGTTGCCGACGACGGTCTTTATTATATAAATAGCGATGCCATCAAGTACGATATCGCCAAGTGGGTTTTGTTGGACGATGTACCGGGAACGACTATTTATGCGCTTATGCCTTTCAACGATAAATATTTGTTTTATTCTAAGGGCGGCAATCTTCATTTCCTCGATATAAATAACGGGTTGTCTCTATTGGGAACCTTGAATATGGGAGTGATGAATGTAGATAAATATTATGACGGGTTTGTTTTGAGAGGATATGCTTATGTCGCTTTCTGTAAACCGGATATAGTGAATGGAGCCATACAGTTCGATGGTATTTTCAATTTTCAAAATCAATCGGATTATTTGGTGAATGTGTTGACTTCTTCATACGAAAAAGATATGTCTATATGGGCTTTGGGAGAAAGCGGTTTGTGTCATTTCAGTATGGGGAATAATCAATTCGTTATGTTGAAGGAACCGTTTTTGCCCAATGTATCGAATGTGGCAGACCCGTGGAATCTCGTTATTAACGATCATAAACTTTATGTAAAGTAATTCGGGTCCCCGTAGAGGAACCGAAGATCAGTACGTGCAAACAAAAATAAGCGTATTGGATCAGGGAAACTGGTCTGTAATCGATGTGGGAGAAGTGCCGTTGGAAAATGGTAAAACAGGAAATAGAATATATTCGAGTTATAACATCGCATTCGATCCCGATGATTCCAACACTTTTTATATAGGAACTTGGTTCGAAGGCATATATAAGATTTCGGGGATAGAATGTGTAGGACATTATACGTCGTTGAATTCGCCGCTTTCTAAGGGTTGGGCTATGGCTGTGCCTAATATTGTTTTTGATAGAGATGGTAATCTTTGGATAGCACATGCGGGCGATGTGGGCGTAAGTATGTTGCCTAAGGCCAAGCAATCTATCGATACAGATGAATTGAAAGCGAGCGATTGGTATCAATTCGGTTATTCGGAAATAAAGAATAATAAATATGCCAAATTGCTTATACCGAATCATTCTACGGCAAAATGGGTCGTTTATGGGGATTGGCCCGGTTCTATATTCGCTTTTGACGATAAGGGCACGTATAATACGATAGCCGATGACAGAACGAAAAATATAGTTTCGTTTATGGATCAGGATAATAAAACGTTTACTCGAATTATTACACCTGCATAGAAGAGGATAACAACGGTCAGATATGGATAGGAACTTCGTCTGGGCCTATCGTGATTACGAATCAGACCATGTTTTTAGCGACAGTTTCCGTTGTACTCGAATAAAAATAGCCCGTAACGACGGGACGGATAATGCCGATTATTTATTACAGAATATCAATATTACCGACATATTCGTAGATGGCGCCAATCGTAAGTGGATAGGAACCCGAGAATCGGGATTGTATTTGGTAAGTGCCGACGGGTCGGAGATTTTGAACCACTTTACGGCAGAGAACAGTAAACTGCCTTCGAATCATGTAACCGAAGTAATCGTCGATCCGGTAACGGGTGTGGCTTATATAGGAACGACCAGCGGTTTGGCTGCTTATCGGTCCGATGCTGTACAATCGTCCGACGATTATAGTAATGTCTACGCTTTTCCCAATCCGGTGAGACCCGATTATGAAGGTTGGATATCGGTGACAGGATTGATGGAGAATAGTTTGGTGAAGATTACCGATACGGCGGGTAACTTGTTTTTCAAGGCTATTCCAATGGCGGACAAATATCGTGGGACGGCAGGGATCGTAGCGGTAATCGGGTGAAAACCGGCGTGTATCTTGTTTTCGCGTCTTCCGGTGGTTCGTCGAAACAATCGGGAGTAGTTACTAAAATTTTAGTTGTCAATTAATTAAAGTATATGCATCCTCTTCGATTATTCGAATATTGCCCTCGTTGCGGTTCTCATCGTTTCCAAAGAGAACGATGCTTCTTCCAAACGTTGCGAGGATTGTGGCTTTGTGTATTATCTTAATCCAAAAGCATCGGTAGCGGCATTCGTTATGGATAGGCAATCGAGAATTTTAGTTTGTCGCAGGGCGTTCGATCCGTCCAAAGGCATGCTGGATTTACCGGGTGGGTTTACAGAATGTGGAGAAACGGTAGAGGAGGCTGTCGTTCGGGAATTGTCGGAAGAGATAGGTTGGAAACCGAAGCAGATGAAGTATTTGTGTTCTTTCCCGAATGTCTATCGTTATTCGGGTTTTGACGTACACACGATGGATTTGTTTTTTCTTTGCCGAAGCGATGAAGATATGAGCGATTTGAAAGCGCATGACGATGTTGCCGAATGTTTCTGGTTGCGGAAGGAAGAAATCGAACCCGAAAAATTTGCTTTTCAATCTATTCGTAAGGCTGTCGATAGATTATTGAAAGACGATAAATATTGGGTTAAGGATTAAAAAAGATTGGGAAACCACTCTTTCAGATAGTTGATACCGATTACCACCAAGTAGTATCGGGAGAATTTTCCTACCATCATGGAGAGTAACGTGCCGAGAGGATTGGCTCTGAGTAGTCCGAGAGCCACGATCATGATGTCGCCGATAACCGGAATAAAGACGAAGAATCCGAAAAGAGAGCCTTTCCCTTTCAGAAAGCGTTGCATTTTCGAGAGTTTTTCTTCCGGTATTTTCAGATAGGTGTGTATCCACTCTGTTTTTCCCAAGTAGCCTATATAGTAACAAGTGACACCTCCCAACCAGTTTCCCAAAGTGGCAGAGAATGCACAGCCCCAAGAATCGTATCCGGCTATTAAAAAGAAGTCCCAGCACGGCTTCGGAACTGAACGGAATTATGCTTCCGGCCAGAAACGCCGCTATGAAAAGACCGAAGTATCCCCATTCGCTCAGACCGGCAATAAATTCCATACGAACAATCCTGTGTAAAGGGTTAATATGAGATAGAACAACACTACTCCGTATTTTTTCGTATTGTTCGTGAAGAAAAATGCAGCTTGCATGGCAACTGCCATATTTAGGACAGGCAGATAGAGGGTATAGTTTCTATAATCTATAATCAGAAGTATGGCGGAGTAGACCGACAATAGGTTTATAAAGCCGTTATAAGCTCTTGTTTGGCGTTTCTCGTTGAATGTGGTATATAGTGTCGCTGTACCGGAGAAAAGGCCTAAAAGAGCAGTTAAAACGATTGTCCAGAATTGTGGGTCGTTAAAGGGGAGTGTTTCGGGTATATGAAACGTAAAATCGGGAATCAATGCAGACAATCCTGAGAAAGGCATGATTCCTATTCCGATCAATATCCAGAACGGGGTGGCGAATCCGATAAATGCTCCTAACAGGGATTTCAGCGTGAAATACCTTATTTGCGCGAATCCGATGATGAACAGGGGTATGTAATAAGCAAATTCGGGACAGAACAGGGTACATAGGGAGATGATTCCCATCATTAGAAATGCCGGTTGTGCCCTTTCTTGCTGATAAGCCGAGAAAAAAGAAAACAAAATCGTCGTTAGAACCACAGCCATTATGTTTCCGTTGCATAAGAGCGAAAGGGACGGGGAACAGACTTCCAACAACAGAAAAAATAGGAATGGAAGCAATGTGTGTTTCTGAATAAGAGAGAAAAGGTTGTTGATACGCAACAGCAGAATACCCCCGGATAGAATGAGAATGCTGTTGACCGAATGGTTCGATAGGGGGAGGAAAGCCATCTTTCGGCACTCGGAAACAAGATTCCGGGACTCCCTTCGCAAAGGGAGATATGTTGCGAACCGGCTTGTGAGATATACACCGGTCAGATAGAAAACAATCGATCCAACCAGTGTATATTTATTGTTTATGAATGATTTCAGATTCATTGTTTTACAAGTCGGCTCCTATGTCGGAACGGAAATATTTACCTTCGAAAGAGACGGCTTTGGCACTTTTGAAAGAGTTTGCCAAAGCCTCTTCTTTGGTCGCACCGTATGAGCTGAGGGCGATGACGCGTCCGCCGGAGGTTACGATTTTCCCGTTTTTGAATGTCGTTCCGGCGTGGAACGGAATGCTGTCCGTCACTAAATCCAGTCCTGTGATTTCCTTGCCTTTTTCATAGGAACCGGGATAGCCACCCGATACCAGCATAACGGTTACGGCAGCCCGTGGGTCTTCTGTCAACTCTTTTTCCCGGAGCGTTCCTTGTGCCACACCTTCGAGCAGGTCGACCAAGTCGGATTGAATACGCAACATGACGACTTCGGTTTCGGGGTCTCCCATACGAACGTTGTATTCGATCACCATCGGTTCTCCTTGTACGTTGATCAATCCCAAGAATATGAAACCCTTGTACGTGATATTTTCTTTTTTCAAACCTTCGATGGTGGGTTTTACGATACGCTCTTCCACTTTTTTCATGAACGTGGCATCGGCGAACGGTACGGGTGAAACGGCTCCCATGCCGCCGGTATTGAGTCCGGTATCGCCTTCTCCTATTCGTTTGTAATCTTTGGCAACTGGGAGTATGCGGTAATCTTTGCCGTCGGTGAGAACAAAGACAGAACATTCGATGCCCGATAGAAATTCCTCGATAACCACGGTTTTACTGGCATTCCCGAACATGCCGTTCAACATTTGTTTCAATTCGTCTTTCGCCTCTTGCAGGTCGTTTATGATAAGTACGCCCTTGCCCGCCGCCAATCCGTCGGCTTTAAGCACGTAAGGGGCTTTCAACGTTTCGAGAAAGGTATATCCCGCTTCCAGATTTTCCTGCGTGAAACTTTCATACCGGGCCGTGGGTATATTGTGACGCATCATGAATCCTTTGGCAAACTCCTTGCTGCCTTCCAAGCGGGCGCCTTCCTTCGACGGACCTATAACAGGTATGTTTTTCAACTCCTCGCAAGATACGAAGTAGTCGTATATTCCTTTTACCAATGGGTCTTCGGGGCCCACAACGACCATGTCGATATGTTTTTCCACTGCAAATTTTCCGATGGCATCGAAGTCGGTCGCCGGTATTGCCACATTCGTACCTATGGCTGCGGTTCCGGCATTTCCCGGTGCGATATAAAGTTTGTCGGTTTTTGGACTTTGCTTTATCTTCCAAGCTAAGGCGCATTCGCGACCTCCCGATCCTAATAATAGAATATTCATTGTATGGAGTTTTTAGGTTTATTCTGGTTTGTCGGAGTCTTTTTTACGATTATCGTCCGACGGTTTTATGGAGGGCTGCTTGAAGGTTACAAATTTCCGAAAAGCCGCTTCTCCGTGCAAGCGTTCCGATTTTTCGCCGTCGGGTTTGAACCGTTCCGGACGATCGAATGTTTTTTTCCCTATGGGTTTTCCCGGTTTGGAATCCCGACGGAACGAAGGTTTTCCCGATCGGTCGAAACGCTCTGTTTTGTCGCTTCGTCGGTCGCTGTCGTATGTCCTTTTTCTATCGAAAGGAGCTTTGCCTCGCAGATTGGTTCGACGAGTCTGTCCCTCCCGTTTATCCAAGTTTTTGCCTTCTTCTTTGAATTCTTTGTATCGGCCGTCGAAAATCTCGTATTTCCGGTATTCGCACTCCAAAGCTCCGTTCATCAGGTCTATTTTTACCGAGGGTTTCAGCCCTATTTTATCGAAGCATTCTTTATGGTAACTGATGATCCATGCATCGTACCCTTTGAAAACATGCTTTAAACGGTTGCCTATCGATTCGTACAGTCCGAACAAATCGCTCGATGAGATACGTTCTCCGTAAGGGGGATTGGTGATGAGAATGCCTTGTTCGGACGGAGCGGTCTCGTATCGTTGTATAGGCATGATTTTGAGATCGATGTATTTGGCTACTCCGGCGCTTTTTATGTTTTTTGTCGCGATGTCGAGCGCTCGCGGGGAAATGTCGGAGCCATATATGCGATGGGTAAACTCCTGTTCGTGACTATCGTCGTTGTAGAGCGTTTCGAACAGCTCTTCGTCGAAATCTTTCCATCTTTCGAAAGCGAAACTTTTCCTGAAAATACCGGGATATGTATGGGTAGCGATCAAAGCGGCTTCGATGAGAATGGTTCCCGACCCGCACATAGGGTCTATAAAGTCGGTTTCTCCGTGCCACCCCGTTTTCAATATCATTCCGGCGGCCAATACTTCGTTGATGGGGGCTTCGGTTTGTCCCACGCGGTATCCTCGCTTGTGCAGAGACTCTCCCGAACTGTCGAGCGACAGCGTGCAGCTCATGTGCGATATATGGAGATTCAATACGAGTTCCGCTCCGTTTAACCGCACCGAAGGTCGTTTGCCTGTCTTCTCCATGAAATAGTCGGCAATGGCATCTTTCGCTCGGTAGGTCACGAATTTGGAATGTTTGAAACAGTCGGAATAGGTGACGGAGTCGATCGAGAATGTCGTTTCGGGAGAAAGCAGGGTATCCCATTCGAACGCTTTCATTTTTTCATAGACTTCGTCGGGGTTCGATGCTTCGAATTTATAAATAGGTTTCAGTATTCTCAGAGCTGTTCGACAGGCCAAATTGGTTTTGTAAAGAAGAGTCTTGTCTCCGTGGAAGGATACCATTCTTCGACCTATTTCTATATCCTCGGCTCCCAGATTTTTTAATTCTTCTGCCAGAACATCTTCGAGTCCTTGAAAAGTTTTCGCTACGATTTCAAATTTTTCGGTATTCACGATAGTGTGTATTGTATTTATTTCTTATGGTTTTGCTTTGGCTTGTACAAGGCGTTCCCCGGGAGCTACGTTTTCGGTAACCCAGATGTTTCCGCCGATTACAGCACCTTTTCCGATGGTTATTCTTCCCAATATGGTGGCATTGGAATAGATAATGACATCGTCTTCTATGATGGGATGCCGGGCGATACCCTTAATGGGATTGTTGTTTTCGTCCAGTGGAAAACTGCGAGCCCCCAACGTTACTCCCTGATATAGCTTCACTCTGTTTCCGATAACGGAGGTCGCTCCGATTACGACTCCGGTTCCGTGGTCTATGGCGAAATATTCCCCGATAACGGCTCCCGGGTGTATATCTATTCCGGTTTCGGAGTGAGCCATTTCGGTAATGATACGGGGAATCAAGGGGACGTCCAATTCTAACAGTTTATGGGCGATGCGATAGTTGCAAATCGCCCGGATAGCGGGATAGCACAGAATAACTTCGGCTTTGTTTTGTGCTGCCGGATCCCCGTTGTACATGGCCGTGACATCGGTGGATAGGATGCGGCGCATTTCGGGTAGGAAAGTGATAAAGTCGATCGCTTTCTGTTCGGCCGATTCCTGTAACCGTTTTAAATCGCTGTCTGTATGATCGGTATTTTTTGGAATAATAATCCTGCTGAGATTTGTTTGACCAATACTTCGAAAAGTTTTTCGGTATTGATACCCGTGTGGTAGAGCAAATTTTCTTTGCTTACGTCGGGGAGTCCGTAGAATCCCGGAAAAATGAGCGACCGGCAGAGCGATATGAGTTCTTGTAGTTGTTTTTCGGAGGGAAGTACTTCTCCTCTGCATCGCTGGTGATGCAACTCTTCGAGAGAAAGAAAATCGGATAGTTTTTTTACAGTCTCTTTCAGTCTGTCTGCGTATTCGTAGCTACTCATGTGCAAAAGATGGGTATTCGCATTTTGTGCAAAGATAACAAAGATAGCCGATAATAGTGCTTTTACGGAATTATTTCTTAGGTGTTTTGGAGAATAAGAATCGATTCCGGGCCCATATTCATCAGAAGGTCGATGATACTCAGGTCGGGTTGGAAACCATATTTTTCGGAGAATACTTGATAGTAGGGTTTCAGTTGTACGGGTAAGATGGTTTCGGCTTTTCTTCTCTTGGGGTGTATGACATCTCTTAGGTCTGTTTCCCCGGGAGCAGGTTCGGAGTAAGACGAACTGTATTCTATATGCGGTTCAATACCTATGAGGTTGCATACGGTGCGGCGTATTTCTTCATTGAAATCCAACAGAAATTCGTACCGCTTCTCGAAGAACGGGCGTATATCGTCTTGGTAGTATTCGAAAAAAGGGGAGGACCCGTAAGCCGAAGCGATAGCATTCCAATGCAAATGCCTCCACTCTCCGTGGTCGGAGATACGAATGTCTTTCGTGGGGCATTTAATCGTATCGGGTTTGACGATAGGGACAGACAGTGCCAATAGTCCGTTCGCTCCGGCTATGTGGCAGCGGTTCCGATAAGTTTGTTTCGTATAGTTGCACCACTGTTCGATGACTATCCGATCGTATCGGAGGAATGATGCGTAGTAGGATACCGGAGCGAAATAGGCGGTCGATAGATATACTGTACTCATAATTCGGTTTTGAAGAAACGATCGGTGCGTAATGATTGCCAAAACGGTTTTTCGGGATTTCTCGAATAACCGATGCATACGCCTTTACCGATGAGGTGGGAGTGGGGAAGAACTCCGAAAGAACGGGAGTCGGACATGCCGGCTCTGTTGTCTCCTATTACCCAATAATAGCTTTGAGTGAGCCGACATGAGGTTAATTCCTTCCCGTTTTCATAGATTTTCCCGTTGTCGTACTCTACTTTGCGGTTTTCATATCGGGTAAGTATGCGGTAGAGAAACTCTGCATTTTGGGGAGTGATGTGTATTTGTTCATTTTTTCGGGGAAGGGCGACTTCATAAAAATCTCTTTTCAGAAATACCGGGTAGAGTAGGGAGTCGGCCGATAGTTGTCTCCTTACTTTTTCGTAGTCATACCGGGAGAGAAACAGTAGGCGGCTGTCTTTCAATTTACCTTGCTCGACAAAGAAGGAATTGTTTTGTCTCATCATTCGATTTACCCGATGTTCGAGGGAATCGGGCGAAAGATAGGCTTCGAGGATAAGAGGAGGCTGGGCGACGGGCTTGTGATTAACGAACAGTTTGTTCCCCGTACTTTTAATCGTGTCGCCGGGCAAACCTATGCAACGGGCAATGGCAATTTCGGTTACACCCGATTGGGTTTGAGCGATTTCGGGTAATTCGAACACTAAGACATCTCGGTATTTCGGGTTTCGGTTTCCCCACCGAAACGACCACTTATCGACCCATAGCCGGTCTCCCGGCAACAAGCTGTTTTCCATTTGGCCGGGAGTAATGCGATAGGGTTCTATGATGAAAAAACGAATGAACCATACACTCCCGATAATGATGATTACCGTGAAGAAAATCGTACGTATGGTTTCTTTTTTCATGCTTATGGCATAAAATATCTATTTGTAAAAATTGAAACGGTTTCTTAGTTCACGAGGCTATCTACCGACCGGAACATTCGGTTGAAACGGATTTTCCCGTCGAAAAGTCCTTTATCTTTGTCGAGCGATAAGAATACGAACATAGGTTTGCCTACGATGTGGTCTTCGGGAACGAATCCCCAGTAGCGGGAATCGGCCGATTTATCCCGATTGTCGCCCAACATCATGTAATAATCCATTTTGAAAGTATAAGAGTCGGTTTCTTTTCCATTGATATATATTTTGCCGTCTCTGACTTGCAGGTCGTTATGTTCGTAGTTCCTTATGGGGCGTTCGTAAATGGGCAGGTTTTCGAGGGTCAGTTTCAAAGTGGCTCCTTTTTTAGGAATCCATACCGGCCCGTAATCGGAGCGGGTCCATGTGTTCGAGCGAACTAATGGGTAGGTCTGACCTCCGAAGAATCCGGGTTCTCCCACAATCTGTTCTATCGAAGGATCTTTTTTCATCATGTCGATCATCGCCTGTGTCAAAGGCAGTTCGTAAACGGGATTCATGCTTCCGTCGGGGTTGGGGAGAAGCCCCCAGCTTTCGAGGTTCATACGGGCGTTGAGGCTCGATACGTCGATAGGTACACGGTCTTCGACACTGATACCCCATTTTTCAAAGTCATTGTTACCGAGATAGCGTCCGTTGGTTCTAACCAAATAGTTTAACTGCATGTTTTTGGGACGGGGTTGTTTCACTCCGTCGATGTAGATGTCGTTATTGACAATGCTGAACGTGTCGCCCGGTAAGCCCACACATCGTTTCACATAGTTTTCCCGACGATCGACCGGACGGTAAATAATATCGCCGTACAGAGCTTTGTTGCGGTTTACGGCTTCCCGGCCTTCGAGGAAGCACAGGGTGTAATAATCCGGGTTGGGTTGTTTCACGGCTACCGTATCGCCTGCCGGAAAGTTGAAGACGACGATGTCGTTGCGTTTCACCGGACCGAATCCTTTGAGACGGTGGTAGTCCCATTGGGGCCATTCGATGTAAGATTTCGTGTTGAGAAGGGGTATGGTATGCTGGGCGAGCGGGAAGTGTAACGGTGTGTTGGGGACACGAGGGCCGTAACTCATCTTGCTGACCAATAGGAAATCGCCTACCAATAGCGATTTTTCGAGAGAAGAAGAGGGTATCTGATAGTTCTGAAAGACGAATATAAAGATGAAATAAACCAACACTAAGGCATAGACGATGGCATCGACCCATTCCATCACCGTTCGAACGACCGGATTTTTACTGGTTTTCCACCACCCCCACGGAATATATTGAGTGAGATAGATGTCGATAAGTAGCAACAGGCCGAACAATACATAGTAATTGTTTAGCCAAATAGTCCACCCTATATATAACAAAGCTACGATGGAGAAACGTATCCAGCGAGTTTTTTTCACACGTTTCAATCGTTCTGCCAGACTGTATTTGTCGTTGGTTGTCGTTTGATTCATAACGGTTATGTGTTATTTGAGGAATGAGAATAAATCTTGCATGGTGAGAAATCCTTTTTTCCCGACGGTAAATTCGGCGGCGACGACGGCTCCGAGGGCAAACCCTTTTCTGTTTTTTGCCTCATGGGTGATACGTATCGTATCCACTGCACTGTCGTAGACGATGGTGTGTGTACCGGGTATTTCCCCTTCGCGTCGGGCGGTGATATGAATACTGTCATCGGTGACCGGCATATTTTCGCTCCACGAATGTTTCGCATCGAGTTGGCCGATAATATCTTCGGCCAAAGTAATAGCGGTCCCGCTGGGGTGATCGAGTTTATGAATGTGGTGTATCTCTTCTATTTCTACCGAATATTGGGGGAAATGGTTCATGATACCTGCCAGATATTTGTTAACGGCAAAGAAGATATTAACTCCCAAACTGAAATTCGAGGCATAGAAAAAAGTCTGGCCTTTCTCGCAGGCTTCGCGTATTTCCGGTAAATGTTCCAGCCACCCCCGTAGTGCCCGATACTACGGGGATACCGGCCGCGAAAGCCCGCCGATAATTGTCGACGGCGACCGACGGAGCCGTGAACTCGATAGCGACATCGGCGCTTTTGAATGAAACTGAATCGAAATCTTCCTGATTGTCTTTGTCGATGCGACAAACAATCTCATGCCCACGGGACAGAGCCGCTTCTTCGATGGCATGTCCCATTTTTCCATATCCTATGAGTGCTATTTTCATATCGAACTTCTGTTACAAAACATCTCGGTTTGTACCGATTAATTCAACAAGGTTTGTTTAATTTGCAGATAATGCAAAGATAATAAAAGATGAAAGCAGAGGCAAACGGAAATCTTGTTTCCGGCTTGGCTATGCCGAATCGTATCTTATCTTCGTAGTGACAAAGATAGCGAAAGGTGGGAGCAGGACAAAACAAACTTGTTTGTTTTTCATTTATACACTTAAAGATAGTGAAAGGTGAGCGCAAAGGCAAATGGAAATCACATTTCCGACTTGACTATGCCGAACCGTATCCTATATTCTACAAAGATAGTGAAAGTCAAAAAAAATTTTCGTCTTAAAACGTTTTTATGGAAAAGCTCATGCAATATATCTGGCAACATCGGTTGTTCGACCATACGAAGTTGGTCACGACGGACGGTCGTAAATTGAGGATAATCGATAACGGACAATTAAATACCGATTCGGGTCCCGACTTTTTCAATGCGAAAATTTCTATCGACGGTTGCGTATGGGCAGGTAATGTGGAGATGCATCGACGTGCATCGGACTGGCGGCGGCACAATCACCATCTCGACCCGGCTTACGATTCGGTGGTTCTGCATGTGGTCGAGGTAGCCGATACGCCGGTTTATCGCATGAACGGAGAGGAGATTCCCACGTTGGTGTTGTCGTGCTCTCCGTCGTTTCGTTCCGATTATGAAACTTTGGTTTCTCATTCTTCCTCGCAATCTTGCGCCCCCCATATTGCGGAGTTGGGGCCGATTGTCTTGTCCGACTGGATTTCTTCTCTCGCTATCGAGCGGTTACAGTCGAAGTCGCAGCGGCTGCACGATTGGTTGGAATTGTATAAAGGAAATTGGGAGGAGGTCTGTTATATTGTCGTCTCCCGCAGTATGGGATTCGGTATCAACAGCGATGCTTTCGAGCGGTTGGCACGTAGTCTTCCGTTGCGATTTATGCAAAAACATGCCGATTCTCTGTCGCAAGTCGAGGCTTTCCTGTTCGGGCAGGCGGGGCTGTTGGCCGAGGGCGAGTGTCCCGGAGACGACTATTATGCGAGATTAGTCAATGAATATGCTTTTTTGAAAAATAAATTCGGGCTGACACCGATTAACCGGGACAGTTGGAAATTCTTCCGGCTGCGTCCGGCCAATTTCCCTCACAGACGATTGGCGATGCTGGCTCAATATATTCATCGGGGTTTTAATCTGTTTTCCCGGATTTGCGAGGCGGGTAACGAAGAAGAATTGCGCCGAATTTTCAAGGTGGAACTTTCGGGGTATTGGACCACGCATTATCTGTTCGGACATGTGTCGCCCGAATCCCCGGTCGTTTTGGGTGAGTCGGCTATCGATATTGTGCTTATCAATGCGGTAGCACCCTTATTGTATGCCTACGGTATGTCTGTCGGCAATGAAGATATGACCGACCGGGCTCTCTCGTTACTCGAATCGCTACGTCCCGAAAAGAATTCGATCGTGCGTCGTTTTTCCGATATAGGAATACGGGTGACGAATGCTATGGAAAGCCAAGCTGTCATACAATTGAACAACGAGTATTGCCAAACCCATAAATGCCTTTATTGCCGGATAGGTCATAAATTACTTTCTCGTTCGGCGATGAAGTTGGGGTAGTGATGGTGACAAAGATAGTTTATCGAATATAGAAATACCCGTAGCAGACAAAGGCGTCCGCCACGAGTATGGTCGTATGAAAAGATAGATAGTTTTGTCTAATAGTTGTCTCTTGCCGGTTCGAAAAACGCACGGGGTTCGAGGCAAGCCGGGCATCGTGCCGGAGCTACGCTGCCTTCGTAGATGTATCCGCAGTTACGGCATTGCCAGCGGATAGGCGCTTCGCGCTTGAATATCGATCCGTTTTCGAGACGTTCCAGAAGTTTGCGATAACGCCATTCGTGGAAGGCTTCTACTTCGGAAATCATTTTGAATGCAGTCGCTACGTCTTTGAACCCTTCGTCTATGGCGACCGATTCGAAATCGTTATATAGAGCCGACCATTCGAGTTTTTCTCCTTCGGCGGCTTCGAGCAGATTTTCAGCCGTATTGCCTATACGTCCGGCCGGATATTCGGCCGTAATGGAGACCATTCCGCCTTGCATGAATTTGAAGAATCGGGTGGCATGTGCCAACTCCTGTTCTGCTGTTTCGGCGAATATGCCCATGATTTGTTCATATCCTTCTTCTTTCGCTTTTTGGGCGAATAATGTGTAGCGGTTGCGGGCTTGTGATTCTCCCGCGAAGGCTTCCAGCAGGTTTTGTTCGGTTTTTGTTCCTTGAATAGATTTCATAATCGCATGTTGTTTTTGTACAGTAAAAACAGTATGCGATGAAAAAGGTTCAAAAAAAGAGCCGCATTTTGTCGTGCGGCTCTTCTATTGTCGTGTAGACAATCTTTATTTCATTTGCGGGGTATTATCGGTGTGGGGATAATCTATCGTGTAGTGAAGTCCCCGGCTTTCTTTTCGGTCCATAGCTTGTCGCATGACAAGATATCCGGTGTTGATCATGTTCCTCAATTCGCATATCTCTTTGGAGGCTTTACTGCGTTTGAAGAGGCTTTCGGTTTCTTCATACAGAATATCGAGCCTGTCCCATGCCCGTTTAAGCCGCAGGTCGGAGCGAACGATACCTACATAGGTACTCATGATTTGTCCGACTTCTTTGACGCTTTGAGTGATAAGTACCATTTCTTCGGGCGATTGTGTCCCCTCGTCGTTCCATTCGGGAATGTTCTCCTGATAGGAGAAGTTATCGATTACTTTAAGACTATGTTTGGCTGCGGCATCGGCATAAACGACAGCTTCGATCAATGAATTGGATGCCAGCCGGTTTCCTCCGTGAAGTCCTGTGCAGGCACATTCGCCTACGGCATAGAGCCGGTTGATGGACGAGCGGGCATCCAAATCGACTTTGATACCTCCGCACAAATAGTGAGCCGCAGGTGCTACGGGAATGTAATCGCGTGTGATGTCTATGCCTAAACCGAGGCATTTTTCATAGATGTTGGGGAAGTGTTTTTTGGTCTCTTCCGGGTCTTTGTGAGTGACATCGAGATAAACATGGTCATCGCCCCTGTTTTTCATTTCGTTATCGATTGCCCGCGCGACGATGTCGCGTGGAGCCAAAGAAAGGCGAGGATCGTATTTTTGCATGAACTCTTCGCCGTCGAGTGTTCGCAATACGGCTCCGTATCCCCGCATGGCCTCGGTGATGAGGAACGACGGGCGATCGCCGGGGTGATATAAAGCGGTCGGGTGGAACTGGATAAATTCCATGTCTTTTACGGTTCCCTTAGCCCTGTATACCATCGCTATGCCGTCGCCAGTAGCGACGAGCGGATTGGTCGTGGTCTGATAAATAGCTCCCACGCCGCCGGTCGCCATGAGGGTGACTTTGGAGAGGAATGTATCTACCTTACCGGTTTTCAAATCGAGCACATAAGCTCCGTAACATTCGATGTCGGGAGTCTGCCGCGTAACAGTTACTCCGAGGTGGTGTTGCGTAAGAATCTCGATGGCGAAATGCTTTTCGAAAATAGTGATGTTGGGGTGTTGTTTGACAGCCCGTATCAGGCTGTCTTGAATTTCCGCACCCGTGTTGTCCTTGTGGTGCAGGATACGAAATTCGGAATGTCCGCCTTCCCGATGAAGGTCGAATTCTCCTTTTTCGTTTTTATCGAAATCGACTCCCCAACTGATGAGTTCTTTGATTTGCGAAGGAGCTTCTTTTACGACTTTCTCGACTGCGGCGCGGTCGCTGAGCCAGTCGCCGGCGATCATCGTGTCTTCGATATGTTTCTCAAAGTTGTCTACCAACGTGTTGGTTACCGAGGCTACGCCACCCTGTGCGAAATAGGTATTTGCCTCCTCCAATTCTGTTTTTGCATATGAGCGCCACTTTTCCTTTGTGTGCTACTTTTAGGGCAAAACTCATTCCGGCTATCCCGGAACCGATGATTAAAAAGTCGAATTTTTGTATCATCTTTTTCTCCAATTTTTAGAAAATGCAGAATCCATTCTTCATTTTTCCAGTGCACAAAGATAAAAATAATTGCTACAAGATGTACCTTTGCACCCGGAATCTGTTTCGAATAGTTAGAATCTGTTACATTTTTCGTTAGGGAAGATGAAAATTACAGGTGTATTCAAGTCTTTTCTTTGGGGCTGCTTGACGAAATTTAGGACGGTATTTCTCGTTATAAAGAGTTTATGACAATTGTAATGTATAGTGACATCTTAAAAAATAGAAAAAATAATAGTTTTGTAATAATTTGGTAATCAGTTTATTGTTCTTTGTTTTAGAAGTCTTCATACAAAATGATGGAAAAAATTACAGGGGGCATGCAGCAAAATAGACGACATATACATCTATTTTAATGTAACCATTAAAGTTGTATTTAGGGAATGATTATAGGGTTCGATGCAAAGAGGGCGAATGCCAATTTTACCGGATTGGGGAATTATAGCCGATTCATGGTAGATACGATGGCTACATACGGCGATGAACATAAGTACCGTATGTACATTCCCAAGCAGTGTAAAAATGCTTCGTACGACTCGCTTTTTAAAACATAAAAATGTCTCTTCCATATTGCCTCGTTCTTCCGTTATGAAACGTTTCAGGGCTTTGTGGAGAACCTTTTTTATTAAACGAGGGCTGTTGCAAGACGGTGTACAACTTTATCATGGACTGAGTAACGAGTTGCCCGTGGGGATTCGTCGCACGGGAATTCGTAGCGTAGTGACGATTCACGATTTGATATTTCTTCGTTATCCTCAATATTATCACCGTTTGGATAGAATCATTTATAACCGAAAATTCAATTATGCCTGTCGTAAGGCCGATCGTATTGTAGCGGTGAGTGAATGTACCAAGCGGGATATAGTTAAGTTTTACGGTATTTCTCCCGAAAAGATCGATGTCGTTTATCAAGGATGCGACCCTGTTTTCGCCCGCCCTGTTTCTAAAAAAGAAAGGATCGTGTTCGCGCGGCTTACGGGTTGCCCGAACGTTTCATTTTGAGCGTGGGAACGATTGAAGAGAGGAAAAATCTGCTATTGGCGGTAAAGGCTGTCGAAAAGTTGGACGATGTTCATTTGGTAGCCATAGGGAAAAGTACCGATTATGCTAAAAAGGTGCAGGATTATGTAGAGGCTCATGGATTGGAAAATAGAGTGCATATTATCCATAATTTGAAATTCGGCGATTTGCCGATATTGTATCATCTGGCCTCGTTGTTCGTATATCCTTCTCGTTTCGAGGGGTTCGGAATTCCCATTGTCGAAGCTCTTTCGGCCGGGGTTCCGGTTATCGCTTCCACCGGTTCCTGTTTGGAAGAAGCCGGCGGCGAACACTCGATTTACGTCGATCCCGACGATGTGGAAGGTATGGCGAATGCCATGAAAAAAGTACTTGCCGACGAGTATTTGCGTCGGGAGATGATAGAAAAAGGGAAAGAATATGTGGTTCGTTTCGATCCGAAAACGTTGGCTGACGAGATGAATGCCGTATATCTGAAATGTTTTGACGATAAGACCTTTACCGAAGATAGGTTTGTGCAGACTTCGTCGAACAAACGGACAAAAATTTCTCACTATCTTCCTTTTTTCTAACCACGTTCGAGGGGTATTTTTACGTTAAATCGAGCGGGAATTAGCTTTTTTGTTCTTAGCGGCCTATTTGGGCTACCTCTTCTTATGTGATAAATCTTTTTTAAAGGAAGAACAGTTCTCTGTACCCATAGTATAGTGCGAAAAAGGAAGTGCTATGAACCTCCTCCCCCTGTGTTTTGCATTGCAAAATATAGGGGAGAGACCGAAGAAACGTTAGTTTCTGAGGAGAGGGGTTAGATAATAACTATGATGTAAAACGCTCCCTGTTGGATTGAACTTGTTCAATTTTTGGAGGAGGTGTCACGCAGTGACGGAGGAGTTGAAAAACACCATCTCGTCAGGCTGTTTATATCAGAAATTTAACCCCCTCGCCCTATGGGCATTCCCCCTATATTCCTTACCGGAACACAAGGGGAGAGGTTGAGATATATTCCTCTTTCGCCTCTACTTCGATTTTGTGTGCAATACCCCGCAATACTACTGAACACGGCAGGGAGAGAGGATTAAAAGGGGTATTTCCTGTTTCAGCATAAGGGTAGATTTTACCCTTCTCCACTACAATATAAGAGAGGGAGCAAATAAATTGTCGGATAATACTTTGTCTAAATGTTCGATATATGTTGTTTCCAAAAGGGCAACATCTTTTTTTTACTCCAACCGTGGCAGCCGAAGGGTAGTTTTCGGTCATTCAGGGCGTAACATTCCGAAGGATTTTTATCGAACGAAAATCGGAGCGCTTCTTTCCAGTCGGGAATTTTCAGTCTCTCTTTTTTTCGATTGACTTCGAGGCTCCAAAAGATATCTTCGTTGTAGAAATCGGTTCCGGGGTGGGAAAGGTAGCAATCTATTTCGGAAACCATTTCCCGAGCGATTTGAGCGAAGAGTTGCGTGCGGCGCAGCGACAGCCCTCCGTTTCCGACCCGGTAGTAGATGCGGCTGTAATCGGGCGAGCCGGAGATGTAACAAAAACCTCTTTTTAGGAAATTGAATATACGGTAGTATAGTTTTCGATATTTAGGCTTGGGTATCCACGGAGCCCCTATGTAGTCGTATCCTTTGGAACACCATTCGGATAGACGATCGGAAAATACCCATGCGTCGGTTTGATAGATGATATATATTCCCATTGGGCGAAGGTTTCGTAAAACTCGGGCGACATCATGAGTCGGTTATAACCGGCTATTCCTTTGAAATAAGTGTCTGGGAAGGGTACGATATGGTTTGCCGGATAGTCGCGAACAAGCGATGTTATGTCGAGCGATTCGGGTTTGACAAAACATTTGGGATAGGACGACAATATGTCGAAACATTGGCGCAGGGCGGCATGTTCCGATACGGTTAGTTGTGTCGTGTAAACCGGTATGACGATGATCGCTTGTTTTTCGCTCATGCTTTTTTCGAATTGATGATAGAGATAAATTCCTCGGCGAATGTTGGTATGGAGAAACGGTTTTCGACCGATTTCAGAGCGTTTTGTTTCATCTCCGGCAAATGCCCTGTTTGTCGCAGTAAAATGATTTTTTGGGCTAAATCCCCACTGCTTTCCCGGTTATACAGAAATCCGTTGTATCCTTCTTTTTATCAGTTCTTGCCCGAATGGTTTGTCGGGAACGATGACCGGCAGACCGCATTTCAATCCCTCGACGATAACTCGTCCGAAGCATTCGAACCCGGAGCATACCAAAGCCGCATCCGCTTGTATGAGGTAGTCGTGCGGGTGAACGGTGTGTGCGACAATCGATACGTTTTGTCGCAGATTGTATTCGGTGATTCGTTTTTCGAGTTCTTGTGCATAACGGCTGTTATTTCCGCCGATGAGTAAAAGACGGGTGTCGGGATATTTTTTTACGACTTCGCGCAAAGCCTCGATAGCGATGTGTTGCCCTTTATTAGGTTCGAAGTTTCCTAACATACCTATGGTAAAGCTCTGGCCGGGTTCGGTACGTTTGGGCGGATTGACTTCGACCGATTGATAAACGACATCGATTTTTTCGGGAGAGGATAGTTTGTTCGTATAGTATTTCCCAGCAAAGTCAGAAGGTACTAATATTCTTTGCGAAAGGGAGCTTATCTTTTCTAAGCAACTATCTTCGCAGAATAGATAAGTCAGGTTTCGGGCTAATTCCGGAATTTCGTGAATGAACCAATCGTGCGGAATATTTTCTGCATGGGAAGCTATGGCTCCGATGGGGGTAGCCAATGTATTCGTTATGGTTATATCGGGCTTGATTTCCCGGATATAGTCGCGTGTTTTGCAGATTGCCGGGTTCTTTTTCAGATTGAAAAGCAAGCGTTTCCGCCAGTTACGTTTTTTCGGACGCACGAGCCACCACGGCTGGCGAATGAAAGCATATCCCGACAAGTAGGGTCGGGTCATTTCCCACAGTTCGTCTTTTGCCGGGAAGACTACATAGATTTCCCACGATTCGCGAGCTTGCTTCAATCCTTTGACCAAGTCCAGCAAACATCGTTCCGCACCGCCGTTCGCCCGTTTTCCGTGAGAAAAGAAGAGAATCTTCATGTCCGTTTTCATTTTATTTTTCGGGTTAGGAGATAATATCGAGCCGCCAATTTTCCCCAGAATTCACTACGGGCATAGGCCTTTAACAGCTTGCGGTAACGTCGTGCAGGCCGTCGGTGTAACAGGTCGGGAAATTGTTTTTCTATTTCCATAGCCCTTCGGGCGAGTCGGGGTGCTTCTTGGAACCACCGTTTGCTCAATAACAGAACGATCGCACCTAATTCGACATTTGCCAGAGCTTCTTCCACTTGGGGATAAGTGGGTTTGTCTTGGTAGAACCGGCGTTGCAGTTGCGGATATAATTCGATGTCGCGAGCTTTCTTTTCGGAAAAAGATCCGAAAGAAATGGAATCATTACGAATAACATAGTGTAGCAACGGGTGGGATTCCAGAACGACTATTTTGTTTGCGAAATAGGTCAGTTGGGAAGCTAAATAGGCATCTTCGCCATAATTCAAGCCTTTTTCGAAGTGTACTTCTGCATAAAGAGATCGTTTATGCAGATAGGAGCAAACCGACCAATAATTGCGACAGAATGCCATCGATTGAAAAAAGGAGATCGAATCGTAAACTCCCGGAGCGGGGCGGGACGATCTTTTTTTCTTTTCATCTACATAGTCGAACCAAAATGGAAAGACCACCATGTCGGCCTTTTCTTCTATGGCCTTATTGTAGAGCAGTTCTATGGCGTCGGGTTCGAGGAAATCGTCACCGTCGAGGTGTTGTATATATTCGCCTTGTGCGGCTTCTATTCCCGATTTACGGGCGTAGGCAAGTCCCTCGTTGGATTTGTCGATGACGACGATACGAGAGTCTTTGTCGGCATATCGGGCGATGATTTCCGGCGAGTTGTCGGTACTGCCGTCGTTGACGACAATGATTTCTATGTCGGGGAATGTCTGGGCGACGACCGAGTCGAGACATTTTTCGAGTTGTTTACCGACGTTGTAGACGGGTATGACGACAGATACTTTGGGTGGCATTATTTGATTTTCTTTTTGCAAATATAATATTGGGCGTACAATCTTCCTAATAAACCGCTGCGAGCATAAAGCGTAAACAGTTTATGAAAGGCCTTGATTTGGGGAATACGTTTGAGATCGGGATATTGTTTCAGGATAGCATGAGATTCCCGGCTCAGAGTACGGGCATCCTCGAACCACCGTTTACTTAATAGGGTATTGTTTGCCTGTATGCGAATGGCTCCGAGTACTTTTTGTAAAGAACCGTATTCGGGTTTGTCTTTGAAAAAATCGTTTACCAATGAAGGGTAGAGAAGAATATCTCTTGCTTCTTTTCATTGAAACGACTGTTGGTAATGGAGCTTTCCCGTATGATATAATGAAGAAGAGGTTTACTCTTCAATACGGAGATTCGGGAGGAAAAATAAACCAGTTGCGTGGTGAGAAAAACATCTTCGCCGTAGTTCAGACCCTTGTGGAATGTAACACCGTTTGCGTAGAGACTCCGTTTGTGCAGATAGCTCCATACTCCCCAATGAGCTTTGGAAAAAGCGATTGCCGAAAAAAACTCCGTGTTGGTGAAGTGTTCGCCGGCTATCTCTATGGAACACTCGGATTTCCCGGATTCGATATAGTCGAGGGAGAATGGGAAGACTACCATATCGGCATCTTCTTCTTTGGCTTTACGGTAGAGCAGTTCTATGGCATCGAGTTCTAAATAATCGTCGCCGTCGAGGTGATAGATGTATGTTCCCCTTGCTGCCTCGATGCCCGATTTACGGGCGTAGGCAAGTCCCTCGTTGGATTTGTCGATGACGACGATACGAGAGTCTTTGTCGGCATATCGGGCGATGATTTCCGGCGAGTTGTCGGTGCTGCCGTCGTTGACGACGATGATTTCTATGTCGGGGAATGTCTGAGCGACGACCGAGTCGAGACATTTTTCAAGGTATTTCCCGATGTTATAAACCGGTATGACGATAGAGACGGCAGGCATAGTTCCGTTAGGCTTTGATTTTTCCTTTGTGTACATAGTAGTCGGTATAGAGCTTTCCCAACCACGGACAGCGTGCATACAGGCGAATGAGTTTAGTGAATCTTCGGACTTCTTCCAGTTGTTCCAGAGCCGGATATTTGGCGAGACTCTCTGCCATAAATCGACAGCGCTCCGTCATTCCTTCCCGCCAGTTTTTAAGTAACAGCAGGAAGTAAGCTCTGAACCGTATGTAAACGATGTCCTCTGCAAACTGCCTATTTTCGGGCGTACTTTCGAGAAAGGTTTCGATGAGGTTGGGGAATAGCAAGACGTTTTCGGCCTTTTGTCGGGTCATTCCTGTTTGTGTGACAGAACTTTCCCGAATCACATAGTGGTACAGAGGCTTGTCCCTGAGGGTTACGATTTTTTTTGACCGGTAGGCGATTTGTATGCTTTGGTAAGCGTCCTCTCCATAAGTGAGATTTTGCAAGTAGTCGATGGGAACAGCATGTAGATCGCGACGTTGGAAAAGGAATACTAAATTCCAACGGTAGTCTTCATGTGCCATCGTATGGATAGCCGAGATATTATTGTATTCGTCTTGTGTCCAAAATGGCGGTTCTTCTTGTCCGCGAGGTGAATCTATGAGAAACCGCATGATGACTATATCGGCATCGGTTTCTTCTGCTCGTTTGAAAAGCAGTTCGCAAGCATCGGGTTCGAGGAAATCGTCCCCGTCGAGATGTTGTACATATTTTCCGTGTGCTGCTTCGATACCCGATTTACGAGCATAAGCAAGGCCCTCGTTCGGTTTGTCGACGATAACGATACGGGAATCTTTCCGGGCATACTGCGTAATGATATCCAAAGAGTTATCGGTGCTGCCGTCGTTGACGACAATGATTTCGATATCTTTCAAGGTTTGATCGATAACCGAATCGAGGCATTTTTCGAGATGTTTCTCTATATTGTAAACCGATATGATGACAGATACACTGGGTTGCATAGGACCATGCGTTTTTATATTCGTATTTTTCCTTTGCGAATATAATATTTCATATACAATTTTCCTAAAATAGAGGAGAAACTATATAGATGAATGAGCTTGGTGAACCGTTTTACTTCGGATATCTCTTTCAATCGGGGATATTTTTTCAAGCTGTGGGACATAAATCGGCATCGAGCTTTCATACCGGTTTCCCAATTTTTTAACAACAAAATAAGATATGCCTGAAATTTAATGTAGACGATGTCTTCCCGAAACATTTCGCTATCGGGAGTCTGTTGTAAGAACCGTTCGATGAATTGCGGGTATAATTCTATACTCTCGGCTTTTTGCTGCGTCATGGCATGTTGCGATACGGAACTGTCCCGGACGGTGTAGTGGTACAGGATTTTGTCCCGTAATGTCACTATCTTTTGGGCTCGGTAGGTCAATTGGGTAATTTGATAGGCATCTTCTCCGAAAATAAGCTGTGGAGGGCAGTCCACCGGACGATCGAACAACTCTTTCCTCATGAGGCGAGACCAAAGACTCCATCGGAACTCCTCGTGCGCCATCGTGTGAATGGCTGTAACCGGGTCGTATTCGTCTTGTGACCAGAACCGGGGTTCTTCTTTATGCTGAGGATACTCGATGTCGAACCGCATGATGACCATGTCGGCGCTGGTCGCTTGCGCTTTTCTCAGAAGCCGTTCGCAGGCGTCGGGGGCTAAGTGGTCGTCCCCGTCGACAAACAGAATGTACAGCCCCGTTGCCTGCGCTATTCCGCAATTTCGTGCCGATACGACCCCTCCGTTCGTTTTGTGAATGGCGACGATACGGGAATCGGTTCGGGCATATCGGTCTATAATTCGGGACGAGTCGTCTGTACTGCCGTCGTCGACAACGATGATTTCGATATCTTTCAAGGTTTGACCGATAACCGAATCGAGGCATTTACCGATATACCATTCTATATTATAAACGGGTATGATGACAGATATGAAGGGCTGCATGTTTAGTGCGATTTAATGCCGAATATTTTTTTGAAGCGGCGGACGATTTTGTACTTCGATCTTTTGAGCCGATAGCTCCAAATATCGTTTTTATAGGGGTCTTTTTCAAATAGTCGAAATACAGACGGCTTTGTGGGTTAGGGGCAGTCCCAAATAGACCACGGTTTCATTTTCCCCGTGTAGTGAACGATGACGGCTTTGGCTCTTTCTTCGGGATGCTTGATGGCGTTCTCAGTCGTGAAGTTATACCTTTCGGGCAACTCTTTGACTCGGCCACGGCACACGATATTGATGATATCTTGGTCTTGGAATTGTATCTGTTTTCCCAGCGAGATAGTTGTTTCGCATAGTTTTTCGTATATCTTTTCTTCCCGCATTTTGGGTATATTCAGGAGTAATACTCCGGCATTGATATACAGTTCGTCGGACGAGAAGCCTATCTGGGGTTTATAGTTGATATTTTCTACCCACAGGTCATGAGCGCCGGCACATAGATAGTCGGTGATGTCTGTGTCCCATAACTTTTCTAATGAGCCGTTTACCACTAAATCGCCGTCGAGGTACAGCGCTTTGTCGAGTTGGGGGGATAGTTCGGGAATGATATATCGGTAGTAGCTTACAGGAGATACCAAATAATCTATATTACGGTGAAAAGAATCGAATATTTTTTCTGTAATGAGTTGATAATGAATGGAGCAGTTGGCGTATTGTTTTTCTACTTGACTAAAACGCCTCTTATTCTTTTCCGAAATATAGTCTGTCAATAAATAAAAATGGCAATGACGGTTCGGGGTATTTGTCAAGACAGATACCATTGTTACGCAATAATGCGATGTGTAACTGTCGTTCAGGGCGAAAAATATATGGAGGTTGTCCATCGAGGTGTTCGGTTTTGATTAGAATCGATATATGAATCGAAAGTTTTCCAATTTCTATTATGACAAAGATAATATTTATAAATAGATAAGAGAAAGCTATCGTCTGAAATTTCCGGTTCGGTAGAAAATCCGTAGGGTTAGCGATGAGATTCTTGTCGATAACCACCGGACTTTTGGGAGGGGCTGATTCTTGCTTAATTAAAACCTCCTTCCTTACCGTGCCCCACAATACTACGGGACACGGCCAGGGGAGAGGTTGAGATGTATTTCTCTTTCGCCTCTGCTTCGATTTTATGTGCAGTACCCCGTAATGCTACCGGATACGGTAGAGGGAGAAAGGGATACCCAATGTTGGTATTACACCTTCTCCCCTGTGTTTTGCAATGCAAAATATAGGGGAGAGACCGAAGAAACGTTAGTTTCTGAGGAGAGGGGTTGAGAAATATTACAAGGAATTTTTTTTGACAGTGTTTTTTAACCCCCTCGTCCTGCGGACACTCCCCTATATTCCCTAACGGAAACACAGGGGAGAGGATTGAAAGTGGTGTTTCAGTTTCGGTATAAGGATACATTGTGCACTTCTCCCCTGTGTTTTGTAGCGCAAAATATAGGGGAGAAACAGAGGAGCGATAGCGACGAAGAGGGGATTGGAAAGATAGTATACCGAGAATTGTTTAAACAGAAAAAGAGCAGTGGATTCCACTGCTCTTTTTTCTGTTGGCTTACCAGGATTCGAACCTAGACAAACAGAACCAAAACCTGTTGTGCTGCCATTACACCATAAGCCAAACTCTATGCTTTGAGGGCTTATCCTCAAAAGCGAGGCAAAGATAATCGGTTTTTATTTCTTTGCCAAATTTTGAGCGAATTATTTTGCAATGAGCAGATAATAATTCTTTTTCCCGCGTTGTACAATGATATATTTATTGTTCAATAGGTAAGTTGTATCGATCTTCGTGTCGGGAGCGGCGAGTTTCTCTTTGTTGATGGATACGCCGCCGCCTTGTGTCAGCTTCCGCATTTCGCCTTTCGACGGGAATATGGCAGCTACTTCGGTCGTCAGCTCTACGGCCGGAATGCCTGCAAGAACGGTATCGCGAGATATTTCGAATTGGGGTACGCCTTCAAACACGGCGAGCAAGGTATCTTCGTCGAGTTTATGGAGTTGCTCCGATGTCGAGTTACCGAATAGTATATTAGAGGCTTCGACAGCGGCTTCGTAATCGGCTTCGGAGTGTACCATTACGGTAACCTCTTTGGCCAGACGTTTTTGCAACACGCGCAAGTGCGGAGCTTCGTCGTGCTCGGCACTCAGAGCCTCTATTTCTTCTTTGGAGATCGATGTGAAGATTTTGATGTAGCGTTTGGCATCCTCGTCGCTTACGTTCAGCCAGAACTGATAAAATTTGTAAGGGGAGGTGTAACGAGCATCCAACCATACGTTGCCCGATTCGGTTTTCCCGAATTTCGTTCCGTCGGCTTTGGTCACGAGCGGGCAGGTGAGGGCGAATACTTCCCCGCCGTTCGTGCGGCGTATAAGTTCCGCTCCGGTAGTGATATTACCCCATTGATCGGATCCCCCTAATTGCAACTTGCAATTCTTGGTCTCGTAGAGGTGCAGGAAATCATAACCTTGTAGAAGCTGATAAGTAAATTCGGTGAAGGAGAGCCCGTCTCTGGCTTCGCCGTTCAGACGTTTTTGAACCGAATCTTTTGCCATCATGTAATTCACGGTGATGTGTTTACCTACGGTACGGGCAAAATCGAGGAATGAAAAGTCTTTCATCCAATCGTAGTTATTCACCAGTTCGGCATGATTGGGAGCATCCGAGTCGAAGTCGAGAAATTTGCTCAGTTGTTTTTTGATACATTCCTGATTGTGGCGCAAGGTGTTTTCGTCCAAAAGGTTACGTTCTTGCGATTTTCCCGACGGGTCGCCTATCATGCCGGTTGCACCGCCCAACAACGCTATGGGTTTGTGGCCGCACCGTTGAAAATGTCGCAACATCATAACGCCGCATAAGTGGCCGATGTGAAGCGAATCGGCTGTGGGGTCGATACCTAAATAGGCTGTGACTATTCCTTTTTCAAAAAGTTCTTCGGTTCCCGGCATCATGGTGTGTACCATTCCGCGCCATTTTAATTCTTCTACAAAATTCATCGAATGAAAACTTAATTTAATGTTGATTGTTTCGATGCAAAAGTACGACTCTTTATCGAAAGAAACAATCTTTTTGAAATAAACAGGCCATAAAAATGCCGATTATTTGTTTTTTCGATTATTCGGTTTATTTTAAATTATAATTGAACGATTTGATTAACTTTGCGCAAACCTATTTTCAGTATTCGTTATGGGGAAAAATGAACCGGAGGCCAAGCAATGGTTTGCCATTCGGGTGACATACAGCCGAGAGATGGCATTGAAGGAATATTTAGACCGCTGCCGCATGGAATCTTTTATACCTATGTCGTATAAGGAGGTAATAAAAGGCGAGCGAAAGGTGAGAAAGTTGGTCCCGGTTATTCATAATCTTGTTTTTGTCCGGTCCACTCGGGAAAAGTTAGATGAGATAAAGCGGGATATCTCTTTGAAAGTCCCCATACGCTATATCATGGACCGGGAAACTCGCAGGCCGTTGGTCGTTCCCGACAGACAGATGCACAGCTTTATAGCGGTGGCGGGTGCTTATGACGAACAGATCGTTTATTTAGACCCGACGATCGTCTCTCTGCGGGAGGGCGATCGGGTGCGTATCGTCGGGGGAGTCTTTTCGGGGGTCGAGGGTATTTTCATTCGTATTAAGGGAGATCGCCGTGTCGTCGTATCGATAGAAGGGGTCATGGCTGTGGCAACGGCATTTGTACATCCGTCGTTGATCGAACCGGTATTGCAAAAGTAAAATATTAATAAAATAATATTATGCTTGACCAATGGTGTGAAATATTTATATATTTGCATTTATTTAATAAAAAATAATGATATGAAACTATTGATGAAAAGAGCTTTTACAGTGGTTTTAGCTGCGGTTTTATTATTCGGTTGCGGGGAAGACGACAACAAAACAGGTGGTAACGAGTTGACTCCTCAAGAGAACAAAGCTAAATTGGAACAGTGTGCGATGGAGGTTCTGGGAAAAATTAATCCTCAGGACCATAAAACGTTGGTAGAGACTATCGATGCGTTTGCCTATAAAGCCGATTATGGCTTGTTTGAAGATGAAATCGGGCCGACTCCGGGTGAAGGTATCGAACCTAATCCGATGGGAATGATGAGTGTAATTCGTAAAGCTGTAACGACTTACAATCCCGTTGTGTTGAGTGTATTGGCTACCGAAGTGGATTATATAGCTATTCCAACGGGTATTTACACATTCGATGAAGTTGCCCGTGAATGGGTGGAGACTCCGTCGGCCGAGGTCCTCGAATTTGTGTTTGAAGTCGAAGGTGCCGAGTCGTCCATCTTGATACGAAAAAGCGGAAAAGAAACACAAATACAAACCGACGAAAATACTATCGTCTTTGTTCCTGAACATGTGACGATGACAGTCAATAAGGGAGCTGATAAATTGGCCGAATTGTCGGTAAATAATACTACATTGGATATCAATTCCTTGAAATTCGATAGCGAGATAGCGTTGAAAACAAATGCCGATTATACGTGGGCAGTCCATGTTGATATATCACCTTCCGAAGCTGTGGCTTCTGCTTCGATGGAGATCGCTTCTGCCAATATCGTGAGTGTTGTTGCTGGACTCCATTAGATGCTTCCAAAGTCAATCCTCAAATGACAGAAGATGATCTTATTGCTTCCATCTTGTCGGCTACGACTACATCGGTTGTGAATTCTCAGTTGATGGTAGCTGGTACAGCTCCTAAAATTCAAGAGATGATTTATGCCTTGAATAATATCAATGCTTCTACCGATAAGGAATATGCTATTGCCGAAGCTGCTGTATACAATCAATATATGGACGTGAACATGCAATACACAGGAGACGGGGTTCCGTTCGCCTCAGTCGAGGCACAGCCTTATTTGGAATATGAATATAGTTATGGAGACACTCACTATGAATATTATGAAGTGGAGCCGGTCATTGTATTTGCATCCGATAATTCGAGATACAGTTTCGAAGAGTATTTCAATGAAGCCGATTTCGGTAATGTACTTCAAAGTGTAATGACATTGTGCGATCAATTTGTTTCGTTCGTGAAATATTGCAAATAAGAAATTAATAATTTCAGATAAAAAGAGGCGCTTAAAAAGCGCCTCTTTTTTTTTACTCTTGACAATCCCGACGGACAATCAGATCGTACATTTTTACACCATATCCACACCAAATCCCCAATCCTCCCTGTACATTGGATTTTAGGTTTGTATTGCTGGGGAATAACGGATTTTGGCCATTGGTTATTTCATTTTCATAACTGTTCCAAAAGTCGAAACCATGCTGAGGTATTTGGGTAAATTTTACTTGTACGGTATCGTCTATGCTATAAAATGGGATAAATTTAGTCGTGTAGGTAAAATGTACTCCTTTATAAACCGGAATGGCTGTTTGACTGTCTTTAACGATAGCATCGTCTATGGTACCGAGAAAAGAAGAATAGAACCGGCCCTCCTTATTGGTTACCCGTGTGAAAAATTTGTAATAGTTCTTTTCCGAGGAGTCGTCGTTTATATAGGCACTGATTTGAAATAGGGTGTCATTGTCGGCGCTGCGGGTTACTTTTTATATCAGATAAAGGAACGGGACGAGGTATCGTAGTAACGGCAGTGACCGTTTGCCCCGAATATTCTACTGTGAGCGTGTAGGTTTTTCCGGGTTCACCCGTCATCATGCTTCCCCGATAGATAAACGGCGGGGTATAATCGGTATCTATACGTCCGGTAAGTACCTCTGTTGTTTGCCCGTCGCTCACGGTGACTTTTGCCCAGCGGATAGGAATTTCTGAGAAAGCCAGACTATCTACTACCGAGTTAAGCGGGCGGGTTTGGGAAAGGCACACGTAGGCGACATTTCCCGATTCTATCCAACCGTCTACTACAATTTTCGGTTCGAAATCCTCGACCTCGAAGTCCCATTTCACTTTACAACTGCCGAGGGTGACTATTGATATCAGGAGTATGTAGGCACACTTGCTCATGAAAGTTTAAAATTTAAATGAATAACTGATAGAGGGTATGATTCCGTAAATGGATTTTCCCCTCTTACGGATAATCAGTTGGTCTTTTTTACCATTTTTATCTTTGTCTTGTATGATGTCGACAGCCAAATATGCAGGATTATTTCGGTTGTAAGCATTATATAAGGAGATATTTATAACTTGCTCGGTGTTCTTCTTTTTGGAAATCCAGTAATTCGCCGATAGATCGAGTCTGTGATAAGCCGGCATGCGCCCGCCGTTATGCGGTCCATATTCGCAAACGGCATTTTCTCCGACAAGATACATGCTTTCGGGCATGGTGAGGGCATTTCCCGTTGCATAGACAAAGACGGCGGAGCAATCCCAACGGCGGTTTATTCTGTAATTGGCTACGATCGATAGGTCGTGTCGCCGGTCTTGTTTGGCCGGATAAGGTTTTCCGTCGTTTATTTGTGCTGTGTGGCGATATGCCCAGCCGAGAGCATACCCTATCCAGCCGGTCAATCGACCTCGGTTTTTTCGAAGCATGAGTTCCATACCGTAGTTATATCCCCCGCCGATATAGATTTTGTCTTCGATAATATATTGTTGACTGATCATGTCGATGAGGGCTCCGGCCGATTCCATTTGGTTGTGCAGCCGTTTGTAGTAAAGCTCCGATGAAAATTCGTAGTTGTCTTGGTCGAGAGCTATGCTGTACCCGGCAGAGAAAGAATGCGCTCGTTGGGGCGGAATGTTGCGGGATGCCGGCATCCAGAAATCGGTAGGAAATCCGATACTCGAAGAAGATACTTGCCCGATATATTGTCGGGTGAGGTTATAGCTTAATGAGATCCGTTGGTTGCTTCCCGGTAGGAAATAAAGGGCAATTCTCGGTTCGAAACCTCCGTAGAACTTGATGAGTTCTCCTTTTCCATAAGTTTGAGTGTCGATAATTTCTCCTTGTCGGTAGGTATGGTAATTGAACTTTCCGAATTGAGCCGTTCCGCTATATCTTAATCCAGCTTCTGCCGATAGACGGGGGGAGAAAAAGTATTTGCCATTTATGAATAGAGCGCCTTCGTGTATGCGATATAACCGACTGTCCGGGTCGGTGTGTATGGTATAAGCGCCTTGTGTTTCCACAATTTGAGGATACATGTGATGATATACATATTCCAGCCCGTATGTACCGAGAAATTTTTTCTTCCCGAAAGGAGAAGATATTTTTATATCCGTAATCGGTAATTTCGGAAGGAAGCCAAGCTGTAAATTGATTTTGAGAAATGCTCAGTCTGTTTTTATACCGAGTGATGTAGAATGTATGAGTCATCTCTCCGATTCTCCCTAATGGCCTGTTCCACAGTATCGAAGCTGCTATATTGCTCCATTTGATACGTCCTTCTGTTTGGTATATGCCGGTTTCGATATCGAGGTAATCGCTTCCGTAATAAAAATTAGCGGTTACTTTATCTTTTTCCGAAGGTTGGAATACGAAAGTGGCATTATAATCTTCGAAATCATAATCGACCGGAGTGTCGGTCATTTTGGTTGTAAGAGGTTTTACCAAAAGTCCCAGATAGGTTTTTCTCCCCGACAGATATACCGAAACTTTCTTTCCGAGGGGTAAAGCTACCGTAGCTTGCGAGGCGATTATTCCGATGTTACCGGAAACAGTCGGTTTGGAGACGAGTGTGTCTCGTGTTTGCATATCGAGAGTTGCGGATAGCCTACCGCCTTTGGAGGCGTCGAGGTGAGATTTATAAAGTGTAAAGGTATTCATGTGCCCACTATTGAATACCGAGAAAAAACCCAGCATGTGCATAGCATTGTATATGGGAGCTCCGTTCAGAAGTATCTGGTTGTGAGATGATTCGCTTCCTCGCACATAAAATCCCGAGTTTAGTTCTCCGGTAGTCAATACACCCGGCATTAGCTTCATGGTTCTTAAAGCATCGGTTTCACCCAAAAAACGAGGCAAGGTGTTTAGTTCGGCGACATTCAATTTTATTTTCCCGGAAAGAAGGCCCGACAAGATTTTCCGTTGTTGCCAAGCTGTTATTTCTACTTCTTTCAGCGTATGGCGAGTATCTGTCGTGTCCTTTTTTTCGACAGATTGGGAAAAGCTGGAGAAGCAGTTCAATGCGACTAATAGGAATATCGTGATTTTTTGATACACAGTTTTTTCTTAAAAAATAATGTGAGCGAAGACAGACGCAATTTAGGTATTTCTGTCGTAGAACAATCCGTTATTCATTTTATGCAAAGATAGCGAAAGGTGAGTGCTGAGGCAAACGGAAATCCTATTTCCGACTTGACTATGCCGAACCGCACCTATCTTCATAGTTACAAAGATAGTGAAAGATGAGTATCGGAAAAAGAGAACTCGCCTGTTTTTCATTCCGGATTGCATCCTATTTTCGTGTTCTCGACAAAGGTATGTGGGCTCAGTAGATAATTAGTGAGGACTGTCTTTTTTATATTTCTACCCCTATATAATCTTTTTAACCCCCCTCGCCCTACGGGCACTCCCCCCCTATATTTCTTCGGAAACACAGGGGGAGAGGATTGAAAAAGTAGCCTTTTCTCCCTATGTTGTTTTGCAACTCCCTGTAATACTACGGGGCATGGCAGGGAGAGAGGGGGGACTTAATTTTGTTACTGCTGTTGGTATTGCTCTTTCTCCCCTGTGTTTTGCAGTGCAAAATATAGGGGAGAGACCGAAGGAACGGTAGTTTCTGAGGAGAGGGGTTAGAAAGATTGTTCGATTGTTGTATTGTTTAACCCTCCGTCACTATGTGCCACTTCCCCTATATGGCTAACGCCACACCAGAGGAGGAGATATATAATCCATCTCATTCGCTAAAATTCAGGGCTATCCCCACGGATTTTCTACTGAATCGTGATGTGAGTCGAGTCGGTAATACAAGCGAATGATAAGCAGGAGGAATAGTAGTTTAGTCTTATTGTCGGGATTGCGGGGAAAACGTAAAGATTCGCGAGATGTTTTCCTTTATCGATTTGCGTAATCGGTGAGTCGAGAGATTACGTATGCGTGCCGCTTTCCTATATAGTTTATCGATAGGCATGTTGCCCTCGTCTGTTTCTAAAAACAGGCGGTCGAGTGGTACGGATTTCAAAGATTCGTGGTTGTAATATTCTCCGAAGGAGAGATATAGCCCTTCTCGAATCAGCTGCCCTGCGGTTTCGGGTTTCCCTCTGAATCCGTGTATAATCCACGGTTGTTTAGGTTTTTCTGCTTTATGGATGCGGATTATGTCGTCGTATGCTTTGACGGCGTGTATGACGAGTGGCTTGTGCCACTTTTCAGAGAGATATATGTGATGTTTGAAGTATTCCAATTGTTCTTCATAGCCGACTCCGCTTTTGAGTCTGTCGAGTCCCGTCTCGCCGATCGCCACGACTTGCTCGTTTCGTACGATCGTTTCCAGCAGAGGGAATGTTTCTTTGGAGCGGGAGGTCAGGCTCCACGGGTGCATCCCGACGGAGTAGAACTTTCCCGGTTCGGGGTGGAACTCTTCGGGGGTCGTGCTAATGATGGCTCCGTAGTGGTCGTGGTGCGTGTGAATATCGGTCGGCGTTTTAATCGGGACGGGATCGTAACCGCTACCACCCCACGGGTGACAGCTCAGGATACGTTTGACGGTCAGCCACAAACCTTTTAACGGGCCATGTATCTGTATGGCATCGATAGCATATTGCGAACAGGTGGGTACATATCGGCACGATGGAGGTAGCATGGGGGAAATACATGCCTTATAAAAACGGATAGGAAGCAGGAGTATGGCCGATAGCAGTTTTTTCATGATGTCAGGACGGAGTTTGTTGCGATTCTATTTTCCGGGCCAGACGTTCCAGAATTTCAACGACTTTCTTCTCTATAAAATGAAAATCGTTCAAGTTTTTTTATCGAGGTAAAGAAAGGCTAAATGTGCGGTTCGGCTTTGCCGCGATAGCGGTTCTGTCAGAATCTGCTTGTTAAGCCGATAGGCTTCTCTTATCCGGCGACGCAAATATACCCGTTTGACGGCGCGTTTAAAATTCCGTTTGGGGATATTGATAAAGAAACGTGGCGGAGCGCTTTCGCTGTCGTCTATGCGATAAACGACACGAATCGGATAGACGATAAAAGAACTCCCTTCGGCAAACAGTCGGTCGATTGCTGTTCGGCTGCACAACTTTTCGTTTTTGGGGAGTTTGTGGTCGTTCATCGGTTTTGAAAATAAAACCTCATAAGCGCCTCCTTCCGGTAAAAGACGATTATGAGGTTCGGGTTTTGGGTAAAAAAGGGTTTATTTCTTTTTACTTTGTTCTTTTAAGAAGAGGTCTAAGGCTGCGGTCATCGACGGAGCTCCGGGTGACGGAGCCTCGATGTCGAGTCTCAGGCCGGCATCCCGTACGGCTTGTGCCGTAGTGGGGCCGAATGTCCCGATTTTTATGTCGTCTTGTTTGAAATCGGGGAAATTCTTGGTCAGCGATTTGATACCCGATGGGCTGAAAAACAGAAGCATATCGTAATCAAACGGTTCATCGGGTCCGAAGTCGTTGCTTACGGTACGGTACATAATGGCCTTCGTATAGTTGATTTTATGCTTTTCTAATACAGAAGTTTGCTCTTTATGTACATCGGAAACCGGGAAGAGGAATTTTTCGCCGGAGTGTTTGAGCAACGAAGGCACTAAGTCGTCCAGCTTTCCAGAGTTCCCGAAAAATATTTTGCGTTTGCGATAGATGATGTATTTCTGTAAATAAAGGGCGATGGCCTCTGTCGTACAGAAGTATTTCATCGTTTCCGGTATGGTAACACGCAGTTCTTCGCACAGACGGAAGAAATGGTCGATAGCGGTGCGTGCCGTGAAAATAACGGCAGTGTACTCGGGTATGGATATTTTCTGCTGTCTGAATTCTTTGGAGGTCAGACCTTCTACTTTGATAAAAGGACGAAAAACGATATTTATACCATATTTTTCTGCAATATCGTAGTAGGGAGATTTTTCGGAACTCGGCTTGGGCTGAGAAACAAGAATTTTCTTAATTTTCAAAGCTGCTGTATTTTTAGTTCGACAAAATTATATATCAATATACTTGATCTATATACCCAAAATAGGGGGGTGATTTCGAGGGCACAAAGGTACACGATAAAATAGAATAAATCTAATATATTGCGATAAAAAATCTTAAACCCTTTATAAATAAACAAGATACGAGAGATTAGATAGATAAATACCGCTGTGACGAACATGATTTTTTCCAAAGGAGGAATGAAGGTCATCGCGAGTATCGACAAGGCGAGAGGAATGCCTATCAAGGAATTGATCGATACGAAGCTGTCTATCCACTTACGGGTATGTGTGGCATCGGTAAATAACCGCCCGATTCCGGTATAAATCCATTTTTGAAGGTAATAATAACAAAATGCGATGACTCCTCCGCAACAAATCCCTATTCCGATCATTTCGGATAGGGAAGGTATATGCCGACTTACAAGTTCGAATAGGCAGAAGCCTTCGGAGATGAAAGTCATGATCAACAATACGGCCCGGAGTTGGGTTTCTCTCACGGTAGTATCGTTGAACAGGTTTTGTCTCTCCTTTACGTTGAGCGAATTGCGGAGCACTTCACCCAAATATTTGATTCCTTTTTTGAACGTGAAAGCGAACAGCAAGAAAACAATGAGAACGAGGCCGACGATTACGGATCGTTCATGGGTGTTTCGGGTATTTTTTCAGACGGAATCCTTCGGGTATGGCGATTATGGTTTCTTGCAGGTCTTTCAGCGGATCGGTCTCTTTCAGGGGAGTACTTCGCTCGAATCCATGTATGTATCGCGGCACGAAAACCTCGGGAGTACCGGCGGGCGACTGGGCTTGCGCAGTATCGGCAGGAATGGCGGTATGTGCGGCAGGGACAGGCATGATTATATGGCTGCGATTTTGCGAATGTTTTTATCCCATACGGGTATGTTTTGAATAGCGTCGACAGCTTCTTGGGGGGTCTGTGCGACTTGCCACATGCGGGCGTGCTCCTGCCTCATGAAGTTTTCGCCGATGGCGTTATGAAGCATCTCTATCAACGGGTTATAATATCCGTCTATGTTCAATATGACGATAGGGTTGAGAAACAGTCCGAGCTGTTTCCATGTGATTATCTCGAAGAGCTCTTTCCATTGTTCCGCAACCGCCCGGTAAAGCGATGACGGCATCGGCTTCTTGCGCCATGCGTTCTTTCCGTTCGTGCATGTCGGCGGTTACGATGGTCTCGGTCAAACCCTTATGACACCAACCTTCGTCGATCATAAACCGGGGTATTACACCCAATACTTCGCCTCCGTTTTTGAGAACACTGTCGGCCAGAGTACCCATCAGACCTTGATTGCCGGCGCCGCAAACGCATCGCATCCGTTTTGTGCGAGAAGCCTGCCTGTTTCGCGGGCAGCTTCGAAGTAACGAGGATTTATTTTAGAGCTGGATGCGCAATAAACGCAAACCGATTTTATCTTTTTCATTGTCACGTATTTGAATCGGTTGCAAAGTTAACGCTTTTTTCCCGAAAGAGAACCCTTCGGCACAAGCGACGTTATAACCATTTGTTTTCGCGATACCATTTCACGCATTCGTTCACGCCTCGTTCCAAGCTGTATTGCGGAGAAAAACCGAGCTCGTTTTGAGCATCCGAAATGTCGCAAATCCAGTTGCGTTGTTTCATGATACGGAATTTATCCCGATTTAATGTGCTGGTTTTTCCCAGCACGATAGCTCCTTTTTCGGCAATGACCGATACGACCCAAAGTAACCACACCGGAATTTTGACAGGGACAACCCTGCGCTTTCCCAAAGCGGTCGCTACATATCGGCGAAACTGGGACGAAGTGTATGCTTTTCCTTCCGAGAGGAAGTACCCCCGCCGAACGACTCCCCGGTCTATGGCTTTGAAGATAGCTTGTACCAAATCTTTCACGTAAATGAAGGTGATGAGTTGAGGTTTGAACCCGACGATGAAATCGAATCCGTATTTGATACTTTTCATCATCAGGTAGTAATCTCGCTCATAGGGGCCATATACTCCGGTGGGACGCATGACCACGTAGGGGAATCCTTCCAACGATTCTAAATGTCGCTCGGCTTTCAGCTTGCTTTTTCCGTATCGGGTATTGGGGTGAGGAGTGTCGGTGGGGCGTATGGGGGTGAAGTTCTTTTCGTCACCGACTCCCCATGCTCCGAGGCTGCTCGTCATGATGAATTGTTTAGGAACCATTTCTGTTTCGACGAGGGCCTCGGTGAAATTTTTCACAAAGCCGTAGTTGATTCGATCGAAGTCATCGGGATTTTTGCATTTTGTAACCCCCAGATTATAAACGATGTAGTCCCATGCTCCGTATTCCCCTTTATGCGATAGTAGTTGGTCGGTAAGAATTTTTTTGTTACCGTAATTGAAGTCGATAAAGCGGATTGCGGGGTCGGAAAGATGTTCGCGAGAAGTCGTTTTGCGCACACCCGCCCAAGTTTCGTACCCTCGCGACAGCGCCTCTTCGACGATAAATCCGCCGATGAATCCGCCGGCTCCGGTAATCAAAATTTTCATGCTCATAAACGCTGTTTGTTTGTGCGTGTAAAAGTAATAAGAAACCTTGTAAATGGGATTAGCGATACTGTTATTTTGTGAAATATAGCCGATAAACTATTATAAAAAAGTTTATAAAGAGGGGAGATTGACAATCTTTGTTATCTTTGCAATATTTTTGTAGCCGGAATGTGAAAATAAACCGGATTTCGATAATTGACGAAATGAATCTGTTTTTGCCGTCGGGCGTGTTGTCTTTGTCGCGGATTACAAGGGTTCGAGGCTTTCGGTCGAGATGAAAGGAAAAAATTATAAATATAACAAATGAAACGGTACAAATTACTGAACAATGTTTTGGGGTGGGTAGTCTTCGTTATCGCGGCGGTTACCTATATCCTTACTTTGGAATCCACGGCCAGTTTTTGGGACTGTGGTGAGTTTATAGCATCGGGTTATAAGTTGGAAGTGGGTCACCCGCCGGGTAATCCCATATTTATGTTGACGGCGCGATTCTTTGCCAATTTTGCTTCTTCTCCCTCCGAGGTCGCCTATATGGTAAACCTTATGTCGGGGTTGTTAAGCGCTGCCACCATACTGTTGTTGTTCTGGACGGTCACCCGTTTGGCGCAAAAGATCGTTTTGCGTGATGGAGAGACAGAGGAGACGATGTCGCTCGGGCAGATGATTGCAATTCTCGGTTGCGGTTTGGTAGGAGCTTTGGCCTATGCGTGGTCCGATACATTTTGGTTCTCGGCGGTGGAAGGCGAGGTCTATGCCTATTCGTCGTTCTGTACCGCATTGGTGTTTTGGCTTATCCTCAAATGGGAAAGCGTGGCCGACCTGCCGCATGCCAACCGTTACATTATTTTGATAGCCTATATCATAGGAGTTTCGATTGCGGTTCACCTGTTGAATCTTTTGTGTATCCCGGCCATCGTATTGGTTTATTATTACCGTAAGTATAAAAATACCGATTTAAAGGGTTCTTTAATTGCCCTGTTGGTATCGTTCGTGTTGATCGTGCTTCTGCTTTACGGTCTAGTTCCGGGTTTTGTCGAGGTTGCCAGTTGGGTCGAATTGTTGTTCGTCAATGTTTTCCATTTACCGTTCAACAGCGGAGTGGTTTTTTATTTCTTCCTCATTGTCGGGGTTATCGCTTGGGCCATTTATGAGACGTATGCTCAACGCAGCGATAAGCTCATCAAGATTTCGTTTTTGATAAGTATCGTATTGGTGGGTATTCCTTTTATCGGCGACGGGTATATTATCGGTATTGTCCTTACGGCTGCGTTGGCTTATTATTTGTTTACTCGTAAAAAGCTGGCGGTAGTCGCCATGAATACGATATTGTTGTCGTTGTTCGTTATTTTTATCGGTTATTCTTCATATGCGCTGATTGTGATTCGTTCGACGGCCAATACCCCGATGGATCAAAATTCGCCCGAAGATATATTTAGTTTGGGCGGTTATCTCAACCGCGAACAGTATGGCGACAGGCCTTTGTTCTATGGACAGACTTTCCCGGCCGAAATCGCTCGTGATGCCAACGGGACTGCCATATCGACAAAGGGCAAAGCCATTTGGAAGAAAAAACTGAAAACATCGGAGGACGAGGCAGACCGTTATATAGTCACCGGATATAACGAACATTACGAGTATCAACCCGAGTTGAACATGCTGTTCCCGCGTATGTATAGCGATAAATCGGAACATATATCGGCATATAAAGAGTGGACTAATTTTAAAGGTCGTCCGGTACAGGTGAGAACTTCCGAAGGAACTAAAACGGTCATGAAACCCACTTTTTTGCCGAGAATCTCGCTTTCTTCCTCGATTATCAGTTGAACTACATGTATTGGCGTTATTTCATGTGGAACTTCGCCGGACGACAAAACGATATACAGGGACATGGAGAGGTGCAAAACGGAAATTGGATCAGTGGCTTCAATTTTATCGACAAGCATATTGCGGGAGACCAGACCAATCTGCCCGACGATTTGAAGAATAATGCAGGGCGTAACGTCTTTTATATGCTGCCCCTTTTGTTGGGTCTGATCGGGTTGTTCTATCAGGCATTTTCCGGTAAGAAAGGTATCGAAAGTTTTTGGGTGACATTCTTCCTGTTCTTCATGACCGGTATAGCGATTGTGATTTATTTGAATCAAACCCCCTATCAGCCTCGTGAACGGGATTATGCCTACGCCGGTTCGTTCTACGCATTCGCTATCTGGATAGGATTGGGTGTTGCGGCCGTGTGGAGAGGATTGAATTATCTGTTGAAAACGACCGACGAAAAACCCGTGAGTACGATTACCGCTGCTGTGGCTGCGCTGCTATGTTTGTGTGCCCTTGCAGATGGTAAGCCAGACGTGGGACGACCACGACCGTTCGGGACGATATGTTTGTCGCGATTTCGGTATGAACTATCTGTCGAGTGTCGATGAAAACGGTATCATCTTTACCAATGGCGATAACGATACTTTCCCCTTGTGGTACGTGCAGGAGGTGGAAGGGTATCGCACCGATGTAAGGGTTTGCAATTTGTCTTATTTACAGACCGACTGGTATATCGACCAGATGAAACGTCCGGCCTACGAATCGGCGCCGCTGCCCATTTCGGCCGATGAGTCGAAATACGCTTATGACGTGCGTTCCTATAATTATGTAATCAATCGGTTGGCCGATTCTATTACGGTAAGCGATGGATTGGACTATTTGTATAGCGATGAGGATTGGACGAAAGATGTTCCCGGATACGGAAAGTTGAACCATTTACCCACGAACAAGCTCTATATCCCGGTAAACGCCGATGCGGCTGTCGCTTCGGGTACGGTAGCGCCTGAGTTGAAAGATAGTATCGTTTCTCGCATTGTTCCCGATTTTACCAATAAGCGGGGTTTTACGATGAGCGAAATAGCTTCGTTGGACATTATCAACACCAATGCCATGCAGGGTTGGAAACGTCCGGTTTATTTTGCCGTGACGGTGGGTAGTAGTTACTATCTGGGCTTGGAGGATTATTTCTCCCGTACCGGATTGGCTTATCAGGTTGTTCCTTTGAAAGGCGTTTCCAACAACATCGATACGGATAAGATGTATGACAATATGGTCAATAAATTCCGTTGGGGAGGAATAGATAAAGCAACTCCCGAGCACCCGTTATATCTCGACGAGAATGTGCGTCGCATGTGCAACACGCATCGCATGATGTTCGGCGATTTGGTCGTTCAACTCATTGCCGAAGGGAAAACCGATAAGGCATTGACCGCACTGGATTTGATTATGGAGAAGATTCCGGGTTGGCAAGTGACTCACGACCTTACCTCCATTTCGCTGGCGCAGTCCTATCTCGATTTGGGAGAGAAAACGAAAGGCGAGGCTTTGTTGACCGAGATACTCGACAATTCGGCCGGATACCTGAATTGGTATAAAGACTTGACTTCCGGTCAGCTTCGTTCCGTAGGAAACGACTATCAGAAACATTTGTATATCGTCCATACGATACACGAAATGAGTGTATCTTACGGGTTACCCGAATTGCAGAAAAAGATAGAAGACCGATTTGCCATTCAAGATCCGATTCTCTCTCGATATTAGTCGTACTTGTTATGTTTATAGAGCAACCCCCGTTTTTTTATCGCATGTTGTTTCCCGAAACGATTTGGCGTATACCGGGAGATAAAAAGACCGTATATCTCACTTTCGATGACGGTCCCATTCCGCAAGTTACTCCGTGGGTTCTCGATGTACTCGATTACTACGAGGTGAAAGCTACGTTTTTTGTGTCGGTGACAATGTCGCGCGTAATCCCAATCTGTTTCAGGTGATCAGGGACAGAGGGCATCAAGTGGGGAATCATACGATGAATCACGTGAAGGGAATGTCGATGTCTCCCGAAAAATACGTGCGGAATGTCATGAATGCTCACGACCTTATTCAAAGTCGGTTGTTTCGCCCTCCTCATGGTCACATGCTACCCGGACAAGCCAAATTGTTGAAGAAAGATTTCAGCATTATCATGTGGGACGTCGTGACGCGCGATTACAGTAATAAATTGTCGGGTGAGCAGGTGTTCGGCAATGTGAAACGTTATGCCCGCAACGGTTCCATCATCGTGTTTCACGATTCGATTAAGGCAGAGCGAAACTTGCACTATGCGTTGCCGAGGACGATAAATTGGCTTAGAGAGAATGGCTTCTTGTTCAAAACCCTCTGAATGGCGTGAGATCATACGAAACGAAGCTTTGCGTATCGGTTTCGATGCCTGTGGTTTCGCAAGGGTGGAAGAGGTCGATGTCGATATGCGCGATAGCTACCGGCAGTGGCTCGCTTCCGGGAAACAGGCGCAAATGGGTTATTTGGACAATTATGTGGAGTTGAGGGATAATCCGGCGTTGTTATATCCCGGAGCCCGCACGATGATTTGTGTGGCACTCAACTACTATCCGGTTCGCTTTCAGTCTGGTGAAAGTCCCCGGTTCGCTTATTATGCCTATGGTCGGGATTATCACGATGTGATGCGGGATAAGCTGAGGCAGTTGGCCGTTTTTGTTTCGTCCTATTCTGGGGATACGGGGAGGGTCTGTTGCGATACGGCTCCGGTGCGGGAACGTTATTGGGCGGTTCGTGCAGGCCTCGGCTTTATCGGGAAAAATGCCCAGTTGATTATTCCCGGCAAAGGCTCTTTCTTCTTCTTGGGAGAATTGATAACTTCTTTGGACCTTCCCCCGATAGTCCGGTCGTTGCTCGATGCGGCGATTGTTCTCGTTGTATAGACAGTTGTCCCACCGGTGCGTTGTGCGCTCCGGGGGAGTGTGATGCCCGTCTGTGCATCTCTTGTCAAACCATCGAGAACAAGGGGGATATAGCTCCTTTCGTAGCCGATAGAATGGGCGATCGGGTATATGGATGCGATACCTGCCAGCAATGTTGCCCGTGGAATAAATCGGCTCGACCTTCTGTGCATCACGAATTTGCACCCAGCGAAGAATTTCTTGCTCTCGATGTCTTCCCGATTCGAAACGATGACACCCGATGATTTCAATCGGATATTTCGCCATTCGGCTGTCAAAAGAGCTAAGTATGCCGGACTGAAACGAAATTTCGAGATTTGGAAGAAAAACAGAAAGTCCCCCATAGAATGATGTTATGTATAAATTAAGAGAGGCTTCGCCACGGCGAAGCCTCTCTTATTATGTGATTAAGACAAGTCCTATAATAAGCTGTCAGGGTCGAGGTTGTTTTTCTCGATGTCGAGGAAATACTTGTAAGTACCCACCTTCAATTCGGCCGAAGCAGCGTCGTCGCAGACAATGATGCTTTTGGGGTGCATTTGCAGAGCCGTGATCGTCCACATTTGGGAAATGCCGCCTTCTACGCCTTGTTGCAAGGCTTTGGCTTTGTTGTGCCCGTTAACGATGATAAGGACATTCCGGGCCGACATGATAGTACCGACACCTACGGTGAGAGCTGTTTTGGGAACAAGATGGGTATCGCCTCCGAAGAAACGGGAGTTGGCGATAATCGTGTCTTGGGTCAGTGTTTTTACGCGGGTGCGTGACGTTAACGAAGACCCCGGTTCGTTAAAAGCGATATGGCCGTCGGGACCTACACCGCCGAGGAACAGTTCGATACCCCCGTAAGATGCTATTTTGGCTTCATAGCGGGCGCATTCTTCTTCGTGGTCGGCAGCGTTGCCGTTGAGTATATTCACGTTTTCCGGGCGAATATCGATGTGGGAGAAGAAATTGCTCCACATGAACGTGTGGTAACTTTGTTCGTGGTCTTCGGGCAGATTGCAATATTCGTCCATGTTGAAAGTCACGACATTACGGAACGAAACGACACCTTTACGGTTCAATTCTATCAAATGTTTATACATGCCCAGAGGCGACGACCCTGTGGGAAGACCCAGTACGAAAGGTTTATCCTCTGTCGGTTTGAACTTATTGATGCACGATGCCACATAATTAGCGGCCCAACGAGAAACTGCATCATAGGTTGGTTCGATAATCAGTCTCATGATTTGTATATAATTTTAGCTTTCCCCAAAAGTAATCATTTTTTGGGAAGTACAGATGTGTATGTGAAAATTTTGTGTATTTTTCTAAAAATCGAAAGTGATTCCGTGATTTTTTACCTTTTTTTTGTGTGGAAAAAGTGTAAAGGAATCGTTAAGTTTGTAACTTAAAAAAACTATCGCGATGAAAACAAATCTAAGTTCTCAGATTAAACTGGATCGGATACCTAAAAGGTATTATGCTCCTGATGGTGAGTTGGAACTTGCGGCTCTTACACGAGACGAGAAAGTTTACACCAAAATCTTCGAAGGCTCTGAGGAAGGGTCGGTGTATGTAGCTCATGACGTAGCGGAATTGATACAGAAATGCAAGGCAGAGCATCGTCATTGTGTGCTCGCTTTGGGTTCGGGTGTCGGTACTCACGCCGTTTATGCCGAATTGGTACGCATGTATCAGGCCGGCGAAGTCAGTTTCTCGAATGTCATAGTATTCAATATCGGGGAATATTATCCTTTGGCAGAAGGAGCTCCCGGGACGATGAGCCTGTTGAAAGAGCTGTTGCTCGACAAGGTGAATATCGATCCCGAGAATATTCATTCGCCCGGTAAGTTGGTATCGAAAGAAGATGTGTACCAGTATTGTAAAAATTACGAAGAAGAAATAGAGGCTTGCGGTGGTATCGATTTGGCTTTGTGCGAGATCGGTGCGGTCGGAAATCTGGCATTTAACGAACCGGGTTCTCAGTTCAACTCTTCCTGCCGTCTGATGCTGCTCGGTAGCGATGCTCGCCACATGGCATCGTCGCAGTTCAATTCGAGCGAGAATGTTCCCCGCAGCGCCGTTACGTTGGGTATATCAATTTGATGTCGGCTCGTCGTATCGTTTGTGTCGCTTGGGGTGAAAATAAGGCCAACATCGTGAAACGCACGATCGAAGGTGACATTACCGATTTGATACCCTCTTCGTTCCTGCAAACCCACCGTCGGGCGAAAATCGTGCTCGATTTGTCGGCTGCCGAGGCTTTGACGCGTATCAGTCGTCCGTGGCTGGTAACGTCGTGCGAATGGGACGAGAAGCTCATTCGTCGGGCTATCGTTTGGTTATGCAAGGTGACGGGAAAACCCATCTTGAAATTAACCGACAAGGATTACAACGACAATGGATTGAGCGAATTGGTAGCCCTTTTCGGATCGGCCTATAATGTCAATATCCGCATCTTCAATTCGTTACAACACACGATTACCGGTTGGCCCGGAGGAAAACCCAACGCCGACGATACATTCCGTCCGGGCGTGCCAAACCTTATCCCAAACGAGTGATCGTATTCAGCCCGCACCCCGATGACGATGTGATTTCGATGGGCGGCACACTCAAACGATTGGCCGACCAGAAACACGATGTACACGTGGCATACGAAACTTCGGGTAATATTGCCGTGGGTGACGAAGATATGATGCGTTACATCATGCTGATCGACAACATTGCCAAGAAATTCAAATTCGATACTCCCGAGCTTTTGAAGAAAAGCAACGAGATACATAAATTCATCGGTAAGAAGAAAGACGGGGAATCCGATACGCCCGATATTCGTTTCATCAAGACGATGATTCGTCAAGGCGAGGCACGTACGGCATGTAACTATATCGGTATTAAACCGCAGAACGTACACTTCCTCAACCTGCCGTTCTATGAGACCGGAACCATTAAAAAAGGCGATCTCTCCGAAGCCGATATACAAATTGTAAAAGATTTGATCGAATCGGTAAAACCCCATCAGATTTTTCGTTGCCGGCGATTTGGCCGACCCGCACGGTACTCACAAAGTTTGTCTCGATGCCGTTCTCGCCGCTATCGACGAAATCAAGGACGAAGATTGGATGAAAGATTGCCGCATCTGGATGTACCGTGGCGCATGGGCCGAATGGGAAATCGACCATATCGAAATGGCCGTTCCTCTTAGCCCCGAGGAATTGCGTCAGAAACGTAACTCTATCCTCAAACACCAGTCGCAGATGGAGAGTGCTCCTTTCTTGGGAGATGACGAACGTCTGTTCTGGCAACGTGCCGAAGACCGCAACAAAGCTACGGCCGATCTTTATGCCAGCTTGGGATTGGCTTCGTACGAGGCCATAGAGGCTTTTGTGGAATATCACCCCATTCGATAGTTTAACGGCTATCTTGGTATAGAAGAAGGAGGAAGCGGACAGCTTCCTCTTTCTTATTTTATGGGCGTTTTGGTTTCGTTCAATTCCAAGTTTCTATCCGGCGTTACCGACAATACGCCCTTTACCCGTTGATAATATCGTATCGATTCCTCTACCCCTTTGTCAGAAGGTAAAGTTATGGCGATGCCGTTAAAATTTTTATATGAATAGATGATCCTTGAACCATATTTTTTTGCGGCGCTCAGCAAATCGCTTTTTCCCGTTTCGGCGTCATAGAATACGATGAGGACATTACCGGAGATAGCGGTCTCTTGCTTTTCCGGTATGTGGGCGGTGCGGCACGATGAAAAGCAGCCGATGGTTAAAAGGGCGTATATGGGAAATAGGTTTAACAAGATACGATGTATTCGCTTCATATCGCTTTTTCGTTGTGGAATATAGACAGGGCTGCCTAATGAATTTTAGGCAGCCCTGTCTATATAGAAGTGGATTTTATTCGTAATCGGCCCAGTTGGTAAGAGCCATGTCGCCCGATTTCAAAAATTCGTTGTGGAATGCGAATGCGGCGTTCAGGCGGTGAGGCGTGTGCCCTTTACCCAGTTTAAGGTAATCCCATAACAGTTCTTTGTACATGGGGTGGGCGCAGTTTTCGATAATGGCGTGAGCCCGTTGAATGGGCGATTTCCCTCTCAAATCGGCGACTCCTTGTTCGGTAATGAGTACCTGTACCGAGTGTTCGCTGTGGTCGAGGTGAGATACCATAGGGACGATGGCGCTTATCTTTCCGCCTTTGGCTGTCGAAGGACAAGTAAATATCGACAGATAAGCGTTGCGTGTGAAGTCGCCCGAGCCGCCTATGCCGTTCATCATCTTGGTTCCTGTGACGTGCGTGGAGTTTACGTTACCGAAGATATCCGCTTCGAGAGCTGTATTCATTGTAATCAGTCCCAGACGGCGTACGACCTCGGGGTTGTTGGTGATTTCTCCCGGGCGAAGTATGATTGTATCGTGGAAGAATCCGATATTTTGGAATACCTCGTTTAACTTGTCGTCGCTCACGGTGAGGGAGCAGCTGCTGGCGAATTTACATTTTCCTTCTTTCATCAAATCGATAACGGCATCTTGTACGACTTCGGTGTACATTTCGAAAGCTGGAATGTCGGGATTCGAACCTAAGCAGGCCAAAACAGCGTTGGCGATGTTTCCTACACCCGACTGCAAAGGCAGGAACTGGGGAGGAATCAAGCCCGATTTTAATTGTTGTGCGAGGAAGTTGCAGACATTGTTTCCTATCTTCATGGTAACCTCATCTACCGGAGCGAATGGTTTCACGCCGTCGCGTTTGTCGCTTTCGACGATACCGATGATTTTTTTCGGGTCTACTTTGACAACAGGTACACCGATACGGTCGCTCGGTTTATAGATGGGAATTTCCCGACGATAGGGCGGGTCCAATGGTTGATATATATCGTGCATGCCACGCAGCTCTTTGGGATCATGGTGGTTCAACTCGATAATTATTTTTTCGGCCAGAGAGCAGAAAGTCGGTGTGGCGCCTACACCGGGTCCTAATAAAATTTCGCCGTCGGGAGTCACATCGGTCGCTTCTATGACGGCGACATCTACTTTACCGAGAAATCCGTAACGAAGGGTTTGCGCAAGGTGAGACAAGTGTAAATCGAAATAGGCGATTTCGTTGTTGTTGATCGCTTCGCGTGAGTCCTTGTGTGATTGATAAGGCGTACGGCTTTTGATTGCTTTTTGCCCGACTTAAAGCACCGTCAATGTAATCACTGGTCGATGCTCCTGTATAAACTCCGATTTGGAAAGGGCGACCTGCGGCATGCTCTGCTTCTGCTTTTTTTGCAAGAGCGACGGAAACTACTTTGGGAGTTCCTGCTGCGGTAAATCCGCTGAATCCGACATTGTCGTTGTGATGAATGAATTCAGCCGCTTCTTCTGCGGTGATAAATTTAAATGCCATATCTACGAAAAATTTTGTTGTTTTTGAGAAATTTCAAGGTTAAGGTTTTTATCTGGTTCAATATTTTCGATTTAGAATTTCCGATGCGATAACGGCTTTACGCCAATCTATGTCCTTTACATCGATAGGGTTCTCTCCGGCAGTATCGTAATCGGTGTGCTGTAACGATGTTATAGGCGGCACGGTATGAGTAAAAACCGCTACACCTTCTTTCTCCGGCATTGTGGGGGGATTATCGGTTCCGGCGTTTTTTCTGCCGGTCTTTCAGTATTTGTGTCTGTGGCTTTTTCTTGGCTTTTGGGATATAATCGTCTTCCTGCTCTGCTTCCTCTTTCGCTTTCCGCAGCTCTTTGAATATATCGTCTATGGTTAAAGTCCGAGTTTCTCCCCACGGTTCATCGGTCGTCTCATGGGATTCGGTATCTTGTAGAGGTCGTTCTCCCTGCTGGTTTTTAACCTCTTGTTTCTTTTTTGATCCCAGGGCGTTAATAGCGATAATGACCAAACTGATGATTATGGTGACGATTATCTCTGAAAAATCCATCTCTTTTTTGTAATTTTGTCCTCAAATATAGAGTTTTATTGAGAATCTTCCAAATTTTAGGACTCTATAAATAACTAAGAGCTGTTTCTCAACAACTCTTAGCCGATTTAACCTAAACCTTAACTATGAAAAAATTTCATGTAATGTGTATGCAAAGAAAAACAATATTTTTTAAAAAACAAATTTTAATGATAAAAATATTACTTTTCTGAATGAATTTTTTATAAATTAAAATTAAACGAAAGAAAAAACAGATAGAATGAAAAATATATCGGATAAAGATACTTTTGAAAAAAAGAGAGGAGAAGAAACTGTTTATAGAGACTTATGGCTGTCAGATGAATGTGGCCGACAGCGAAGTGGTCGCTTCGATTATGCAGATGGCAGGCTATACGCTTTGCGATACGATCGAAGACTCCGATGCCATATTTGTCAATACCTGTTCCATTCGGGATAACGCCGAGCAAAAGGTCCTTTCGAGATTGTCCTATTTTCAATCGTTGCGTAAACATAAGAAATCTTTGGTGATAGGGGTTTTGGGTTGTATGGCCGAAAGGGTTCGCGAACAGTTGATTACCGAAAACGGCGTAGATCTCGTGGTCGGTCCCGATTCGTATCTCGATTTACCTAACTTGGTCGGGGCTGCCGAACGGGGAGAAAAAGCCGTGAATGTGGAGCTTTCCACGACCGAGACCTATCGGGAGGTTATACCTTCCCGTATCGGTCATAACCGTATTTCGGGATTCATTTCGATTATGCGAGGGTGCAATAATTTTTGCTCCTATTGTATAGTCCCGTACACACGCGGTCGTGAGCGTAGCCGCGAGCCCGAGAGCATTCTCGGCGAGTTGGCCGACTTGAAAATCAAGGGTTTTAAAGAGGTGACTTTGTTGGGGCAAAACGTAAATTCCTATCGATATGAACGTCCCGATGGGACTGTTGTCGATTTTCCGGCACTGTTGGCGTTGGTGGCGCAGTCGGCAGAAGGTATGAGGGTGCGTTTCACGACCTCCCACCCTAAGGATATGAGCGACGAGACTCTGAGAATTATCGCTGCTTACCCCAATGTGTGCCGTCACATACACCTTCCGGTGCAGTCGGGGAGCAATCGCATTTTGAAGTTGATGAACCGGAAATATACGAGGGAATGGTATCTCGACCGTATTGCCGCTATTCGCCGTATTTTACCCGATTGCGGCATTACGACCGACATGTTCAGCGGATTTCACTCCGAAACCGATGCCGATTTTGAAGAGACTCTCGATTTGATGCGAGAGGTGGGATTCGATTCCTCGTTTCTTTTCAAATACTCCGAACGCCCCGGAACGTATGCCTCCAAACACTTGCCCGACGATATTCCCGAGGAAATGAAAATTGCTCGTTTGCAACGTATGATCGATTTGCAGAACGAGCTTTCTCTCGAAAGCAATCGCAAGGATATCGGCAAAGAGTTCGAAGTTTTGGTAGAAGGTTTTTCAAAACGTTCGCGCGAACAGTTGTTCGGTCGCACATCGCAGAATAAGGTTGTTGTTTTCGATAAAGGTAGTCATCGCATAGGAGAGTTTGTCCGGGTAAAAGTGAACGATGCATCGTCGGCCACTCTGTTGGGCGAGGCGCTTGAATAAAATGAAAAAAGTCGATGGAAAAGGTTGTTCGTGAGAAATTGTGGACACATAGCTTCTGTGCGGTGGCTGCCGGGAATTTCCTGCTTTTTTTTGCTTTTTATTTGTTGTTGCCTGTTTTGCCCATGTATTTGAGCGAAGCGTTCGCAGCAAGCCGTTCGACGGCAGGATTCATATTGTCTTCCTATACCATCACGGCGCTGATGATACGTCCGTTCGCCGGGTATATGGTCGATACCTTTCCCCGTAAAAAACTGCTGCTTATCTGCTATTTCACTTTTCTCCTTTTTTTCGGGGGATATCTGTTGGCCGGTACGCTCTTGTTATTCGCCATTATTCGTGCCGGGCACGGGATAGCGTTCGGGCTTCTTACCGTATCCAATAGCACGGTGGCTATCGATGTCATGCCGTCGTCCCGTAGGGGCGAAGGCATAGGATATTACGGAGTAAGCAACAATTTGGCTATGGCCGTCGGGCCTACGTTGTCGCTTTATATTCACGATTCTTTTGCCAATTTCGATTATATATTTTTGATTTCTATGGTTTCTGCCACGATCGGGTTGATATGCGTTTCGACTATTCGAATGCCCTATCGCCGCGAGCCGATACTTGAAAAGCCGCCGGTTTCGCTCGACCGTTTCCTGCTTTTGAAGGGAATGCCCGAGGCTTTGACGCTTATATTTTTCTCGTTCAGTTACGGTGTGCTTTCCACCTATCTTGCTGTCTATGGTAAAGAAGAGTTGGGTATCGATTCGGGAGCTGGTTTTTTCTTTGTTTTGTTGGCCGTAGGGTTGATTTTGTCGAGGCTCACTTCGGGCCGTTGGCTTAACCGGGGATATGTCACCCGTAATATCCTTGTCGGCATGTTGCTCTCTTTGCTGGGCTATCTGATTTTTGTAGCCGTGCGTAATGAATGGGGGTACTATGGGGCGGCTGTTATTTTGGGGTTGGGCTATGGCTGTATTTGTCCGGCCTATCAGACCATGTTTATCAATCTGGCTCCCAATAATCAACGGGGAACAGCCAATTCCACCTATCTTACCGCTTGGGATTTAGGGGTTGGGCTGGGTGTTCTCATCGGTGGACAGATAGCCGAAATATCGAATTATGCAACGGTCTATGCGACGGCTTGTGTGTTGTGTGCCATAGGGTATGTACTCTTTAAAATGAAAACGGCGGCGCATTTCGAAAATCATAAGTTGAGATAGAATTTATTAAAATATGTGAATAAAAGAAGCGAATTCAACGATATAGACTTTATTTTGCATAAAATTTGGGCTAAAACTATCCTTTGCTTTCCGATATGAAAAAAGAGAGGGGATAATGATGTCGAAATAGTTATTAACAGAGGTTCTTTCCCTCATAAAAAGGTGCATCGATTTGGTAAAAAAGAGAGATATGAACAATAAGGCTTCTTTCAGCAAACGGATTTTCTTTTCTGAATGCCCGAATGACTTCGACATTGAGCGTTTCATTGGTTCTTTTTATCTTGGGGATTATGGTTTTGATGGGATTTTTAGCGACTAATCTATCCCGTCATGTCAAAGAAAACATAGGTTTCTCCATTGTCTTGAACGAATCGGCCGGCGAGCGTCAGGTGCATCAACTGCAAAGAATGCTCGAACGTTCCAAATATGTGAAGGCGGCGCAGTATATATCGAAGGAAGATGCCTTGAAAGAGGTGATGATCGAGTTGGGAGAAAATCCCGAGGACGTGTTGGGAGTCAATCCACTTCAATCGTCTATTGAGGTTAAATTGAAAGCCGATTATGCCAATACCGACAGTTTGGCCGTCATTGAAAAAAAAATCTCCGTGGGCAAGTGATCGTCAGCGATATTCTTTATCAGAAAGACCTTATCCAGTCGGTCAATGACAATATGAGTCGTATAGGACTGGTGTTATTGGCATTGGCGATAGTTCTCATGCTCATTTCGTTTGCGTTGATAAGCAATACGATTCGATTAGGAGCTTACTCCAAGCGTTTCCTTATCCACACGATGAAACTGGTGGGGGCTACACCGGCATTCATTCGTCGGCCCTTTATCGTTTCCAATGTGATCAACGGTATCGTTGCATCGGTAATAGCTATGTTGTTGCTTTCGGGTTGCATATATTATCTGATGTCCGAGATGGAGAACTTCACGACCCTGCTGTCTGTTCCCATGATGGTATTGGTCTTTTTGTCGGTTTTGATTTTAGGGATTATCTTAACGGCGGTTTCGGCTTATTGGGCTGTTAATCGTTATATTCGTATGGATAGAGATGACCTGTATTATATTTGAAAAATTTTTATGTATGGAATCTAAGAAAATGAAATCTGAGTCTGTTGTTCCGGGGGAGCAAAAGAAAACGGAGTTTGCCCTCGGCAAGACTAATATTATACTTATAGCGGTGGCGTTCGTTGTGATCGTCGTCGGTTTCCTGCTTATGCTGGGGCCCGGTACTACACCGGAGGCCTATAACCCCGATATATTTAGTTTCCGTCGTATCGTGTTGGCGCCCGGTATAGCTTTTGCAGGTTTCGTTTTCATGGTCTATGCGATCATGCGTAATTCGAAATAATATCGTTAATTTTCATTGATCACATTATGACTTGGTTAGAATCTCTTATATTGGGCCTCGTGCAAGGGCTCACCGAATATCTGCCGGTAAGTAGCAGCGGACACCTCGAAATCGCGAATGCATTGTTCGGTATACAAGGTGAAGAAAACCTCACTTTTGCCGTGTTGGTGCATACGGCGACAGTATGTAGTACGATTGTTGTGCTATGGAAGGAAGTGGAGATTTTGTTTCGTGGACTTTTCCGTTTTACGTGGAATAGCGAAACGAAATATCTGGCAAAAATAGCTTTGTCCATGATACCGGTAGGTATCGTAGGGCTGTTTCTGAAAGACTATGTAGAATCGTTTTTTGGCAACGGTTTGTTATTGGTCGGCATCATGTTGCTGGTAACTGCGGCGTTGTTGACATTCGCCTATTATGCCCGGCCTCGGGTGAAAGAAGATATATCTTATCGAGATGCATTCATCATCGGTCTCTCGCAGGCGGTAGCCGTTTTACCCGGACTTTCGCGTTCCGGTACGACTATTGCGACCGGACTCATGCTGGGAAACAAAAAAGAACAGGTGGCCCGATTCTCGTTTCTTATGGTGATTATTCCTATTTTGGGCGAGGCTCTTCTTGATTTGATGAAAGGAGGGTTTTCTCCTGCGGAGTCGGGATTGTCCGTATCGGTGATGATTATCGGATTTCTTGCCGCATTCGTGTCGGGGTGTTTGGCGTGTAAGTGGATGCTCCGTTTAGTCAATAATGGCAAATTAGTATATTTTGCTATCTATTGTGTGGCGATGGGAGCTTGTGCTATAATTTATTCGCTTGTTCACTAATATCGCCGATATGGACTTTAACGAAGGCGAAATCATATATATCGACAAACCGCTTCATTGGACTTCGTTCGATGTGGTCAAGCGCATACGGGTGCGTATACTCCGCCGCATCAAACAAAAAAAATTGAAGGTGGGGCATGCGGGAACTCTCGATCCGTTGGCTACGGGCGTGATGATTATATGCACGGGACGGGCGACGAAACGGATAGAAGAATTTCAATATCAGACCAAAGAATATATAGCGACTTTGCGTCTGGGAGCGACGACACCGTCGTTCGATTTGGAAACAGAGATAGATGGCGTTTATCCTCATGAACATATCACCCGTGAAAGTGTAGAGCGAACTTTACCTCGATTTGTCGGTTCGATTATGCAGATACCGCCCTCTTATTCGGCTTGTAAAGTCGATGGCCGCCGGGCATACGATATGGCCCGTAAAGGGCAGGCGGTCGACTTGAAGCCCAAAGAATTGGTTATTGACGAAATAGAGTTGCTTTCTTGCGAATTGCCCGAAATCAAAATCAGGGTCGTGTGCAGCAAGGGAACTTATATTCGGGCTTTGGCTCGTGACATCGGAGAGGCGCTCGGTAGTGGAGCCCACCTTGTGGGATTGATCCGTACACGAGTGGGTGACGTGACTCTTGCCGATTGCCTTTCAGTCGAACAGATCGCCGACATGATAGATCATATAGATGTGGAACCCGTTTTGGAAGAAGAGAAAAAAGAATAATAATTAAAGATATGAAACTGTCCCAATTTAAATTCAAACTACCCGAAGAGCAAATCGCTCAATATCCGGCTAAAAACCGTGATGAATCCCGGTTGATGGTAATCGACCGGAAGACGGGGAAAATAGAACATCGCATTTTTAAGGAAATTATCGAGTATTTCGATGAGAAAGACGTGTTCGTGTTTAACGACACCAAAGTTTTTCCGGCTCGTCTTTACGGTAATAAGGAAAAAACAGGAGCTAAGATAGAGGTTTTTCTGTTACGGGAATTGAACGAAGAGAATCGGTTGTGGGACGTTTTGGTAGAGCCGGCTCGTAAGATTCGTATCGGCAACAAGTTGTACTTCGGTGAAGATGATTCCATGGTGGCAGAAGTCATCGACAATACGACTTCGCGCGGGCGCACGTTACGATTCCTTTACGACGGTTCCCACGATGAGTTTAAGGAGGCTCTTTACAAGCTGGGAGAAATGCCGTTGCCCTCCTATATCGCCCGTCCGGTAGAAGAGATGGATGCCGATCGGTATCAAAATATTTTTGCTCGTAATGAAGGAGCTGTTGTCACTCCGGCCGCCGGTCTGCATTTCAGCCGTGAGCTGTTGAAACGAATGGAAATTAAAGGAATCGATTACGGGTTCCTCACCCTTCATTCTGGCTTGGGTAATTTTCGTGAAATCGATGTCGAGGATCTCACGAAACACAAGATGGATTCCGAGCAGATGAGAGTGACTCCCGAATTGGTGGAACTCGTGAACCATGCTAAGGACGAAGGTCGTAAAGTGTGTGCCGTGGGTACATCGGTGATGCGAGGATAGAAAGTGCTGTAAGTACGGGGGGACACATGAAAACGTATGACGGTTGGACCAATAAGTTTATTTTCCCTCCTTACGATTTCACGGTGGCAACCAATTTGGTGACGAACTTTCACATGCCCCTTTCCACTATGCTTATGATGGTAGCTGCGTTCGGTGGTTATGACATCGTTTTGGAGGCATACGAATCGGCATTGAAAGAAGGTTATCGTTTCGGGACGTACGGTGATGCCATGCTCATTTTGTAAAATCGATTGGGTACTTTTATAACAGGGAGGAATAGCGTTTTCTACGTATTCCTCCTTTTGTTTTCGATGAACGATCCTTAGATTCCGACAGTATCTACTGAACCGCCTTTTACGGTTCAGCCGAAAATCCGTGGGGTAGATATGGATTTTAGCGATGAGTCTTTTGTTGACAAACACAATTCGGACTTTTCGGTGAAAGGTTGATTCTTGTTTAAATTTCTATACAAAGTGTACTCCTCCTCTGTGTTTTGCACAGCAAAATATAGGGGAGGTGTCCCGAAGGACGGAGGGGTTGAAAAAACGCAGCAAGGGGAACGGATTGGGCTGCAATCTCCCCTCCCCTGCCGTGTCCCGTAGTATTACGGGGTACTATGTTAGCCATATAGAGGAGACACCGAAGAAACGATAGTTTCTAAGGAGAGGGGTTGAAAAAGATCATTTGATTGTAGAGTTCAACCCCCTCGCCCTGCGGGCACTCCCCCTATCTCATCTACGATGAGCAGAGGGAGAGGATTGAAAGTATCACATTAACAGTTTTTACCCCTTCGGAGATTTATGGGGATTCACCTCCTCCCCTGTGTTTTGCACAGCAAAATATAGGGAGGTGGCACGCAGTGACGGAGGGGTTGAAAACGACATCAATCAGTTTATATCGGATATATCCCTTTCCTTCTGCCGTGTCCTGTGGCATTACGGGGAGTTGCAAAACAGCATAGGGATAAAAGGTTACTTTTCAATCCTCTCCCCCTGTGTTTCCGTTAGGGAATATAGGGGAAGTGCCCGTAGGGCGAGGGGGTTGGAAAGATGGCATATAGTATTTTTGTAGTATTACTCCCTCTGTCACTACGTGCCACTTTGCCTATATTTTACATGGCAAAACGCAGGGGGAGAAGGGCGGGCTTTTCACTTTATGGTTGTGCAAAAGGGCAATTCCTTAGATTTCCTACTGAGCCGATATTCTCACTGATTATCGACCTCGCTTGTAATAGTAAGAAAACCGACAAGTAAAGTTGAGAGACTCTATGAAAACACTATCTTTTCGGGCAGTTTCAGAAAAAATAAAAGTGCTATATTGATGGGCAATAATTCCCTGTTTTGGGAAACTTTCTTGATAAAATAATTCTAAAAGTTTTCCAAAACAGGAAACTTTTTGTGTGTAGATTTGTTGTTTTCTTGGAAAGAATTTATGTACCTTTACACTCGCATTTCGGTTCGGTTGTCGCTGTGAGGCACAATCGATAAAAAGGGAATCGGGTGAGAATCCCGGACAGTCCCGCTGCTGTAATTCCTGCAAAAGTCCGTTGACACAGGCCACTGATAAAGAATCTGTTTCTGAATATCGGGAAGGCGTTTTCGGATTGGGAAAAGTCAGAAGACCTGCCGAAGTGGGAGAGAAGCAAATGAACGTTCGAGGAGGCGTTCGCAGTATCGAATCTTTAATAACAATCAGCATGGACTATGCATGTATTACCATTACGAAACGTGATGGATCCAAAGAGAACTTCTCGATTGAGAAAATCGAGCGGGCTATCGCTAAGGCTTATCGTGCCGACGGTATGAACGACGACGAGACCTCTATTAAACAAGTTACGGCCGAGGTTGCCGCTGCCATCGATAGGGGAGAATATCTCGGTAGAAGAGATTCAGGATTTGGTAGAGCGCAAATTGATGATGCGCAATCCCTCGGTAGCGAAGAAATTTATCATTTATCGGGAGTGGCGTACCAAAGAACGTGAAAAGCGCACATCGATGAAGCAGGTGATGGACGGTATCGTGGCGGTCGAGAAGAACGACGTAAACCTGAGCAATGCCAATATGTCGTCTCATACACCGGCAGGGCAAATGATGACATTCGCCTCGGAGGTCACGAAAGATTATGCCTATAAATATTTGGTCGGGGTTCGTTATGGACGGGCACACCGGGAAGGCGACATACACATTCACGACCTCGATTACTATCCCACCAAGACGACCACTTGCGTACAATATGATTTGGAGGACATCTTCAACCGGGGATTCCATACCAAAAACGGTACGGTGCGTACGCCGCAGTCCATACAGAGTTATGCCACGTTGGCCACCATCGTTTTCCAGACCAACCAAAATGAGCAACACGGCGGGCAATCCATTCCGGCTTTCGACCATTTTATGGCGCCGGGCGTCTTGAAGAGTTTCCGCAAGCACCTCGAAAACGGGGTGGGCTTTATTTGTCGTTTGCACGGAATGGAAGATATGCCGGCGTTGAAAGATTTGTTTCGGGAAGAAATCGTTTCGATCGATATGACCGAAGAACAGAAAGCCGCTTTGGGCGAGCGTTTGAAAGAGATAGGGGTGAACGTTTCTGTTGCCGAACTCGATACCGCTTGGCGACAAAGTTACGAAATGACTCGTAAAGATACGCATCAAGCTATGGAGGGGTTGGTTCACAATCTCAATACCATGCACTCTCGTGGAGGTAATCAAGTGGTGTTCAGTTCGATAAATTATGGGACGGACACTTCGGCCGAAGGCCGTATGGTCATGCGGGAGTTGCTTTCGGCGACTGTCGAGGGGCTTGGTAGCGGTGAAGTCCCGGTATTCCCCATACAGATATTTAAGGTAAAAGATGGTGTCTCTTACACCGATGAGGATTACGATGCCGCAATGGCCGATTTCGAGGGAGCGATGGCGGGAAAAATCAAATTCAAGGCGCCTAATTTCGACCTGTTGCTCGAAGCCTGTCGCACGACTTCTACTTCGCTCTTCCCCAATTTCCTCTTTTTAGATACCGAATACAACAAAAACGACCTTTGGAAAGCCGATGATCCCGACCGTTTCCGTTACGAAGTGGCGACGATGGGATGCCGTACGAGGGTCTTCGAGAATTTACACGGCATTAAAAGTTCGTGGGGACGGGGTAATCTCTCCTTTACTTCGATGAATATGCCCCGGTTGGCAATCGAGGCCCGCCGGGAGGCCGAAGAGCTGCACCCCGATGGCGACAAGCATGCTATTCGTCGGGAAGCCCGTATTCTATTTTTGGAGAAAGTGCGCAGTGTGGCATCGATGATTGCCGAGCAGCTCTACGAGCGTTATGAATACCAGCGCAAAGCGCTTGCCCGTCAGTTCCCGTTTATGATGGGCAACGACGTTTGGAAGGGTGGTGGCAAGCTACAACCCAACGACGAGGTGGGCGATGTCATCGATAGCGGGACATTGGGTATCGGGTTTATCGGCGGGCACAATGCGATGTGTGCTATTTACGGCGAAGGCCATGCTCATAACCAAGAGGCATGGAACACGCTCTATGATGCCATACGAGTGATGAACAATGTTGTCGAGGAGTACAAGACCCGCTACAATCTCAATTACTCGGTTCTGGCTACTCCGGCCGAAGGGCTTTCGGGACGTTTCACTCGTATGGACCGCAAACGTTACGGTGTTATTCCGGGTGTGACCGATCGGGACTACTACGTAAATTCGTTTCATATCGATGTGAAAGAACCGGTGGGTATTGTCGAGAAAATCAAGAAAGAAGCCCCTTTCCATGCTATCACGAAAGGTGGGCACATTACCTATGTCGAGCTCGACGGCGAAGCGAAAAAGAATGTCTCTGTCATTCTCAAAATCGTGAAAGTGATGCACGACGAAGGAATCGGTTACGGGTCGATCAACCACCCGGTAGATACCTGTCGTTCGTGCGGTTACCGAGGTGTCATCTATACGCAATGTCCGGTTTGCAAGAGTGAGAATATATCGCGCATGCGACGAATTACAGGTTACCTCACTGGAAGCCTCGAATCGTGGAATTCCGCTAAGCAGGCCGAAGAGCGTGACCGTGTGAAACACAAATAATGGAACCGCTTCACATCATCAATGTTTACCCCGAGACTATCTCCGACGGTTTCGGGGTACGCTATGCCATCTATCTGGCCGGTTGTACCCATCATTGCCGGGGCTGCCACAATCCCGGCAGTTGGAGCCCGGTGGCCGGCGAGCCGCTCACGGAGCTTATTCTCTCCCGTATCGTCGCCGAGATAAACGACAATCCCATTCTCGATGGAATCACCATTTCGGGCGGCGACCCTTTCTACAACCCTTTTGCGTTGTTGGCTCTGCTCCGTCGCCTCAAAGAGGAAACTCACAAAAACGTCTGGTGTTACACCGGCTATACCTACGAGTCCCTGTTAAAAGACGAGACCCGCCGTCCCTGTCTCGACTATATCGACACTCTTGTCGATGGTCCGTTCGTCCAATCGCTCTTTGATCCGGCTCTCTCTTTTCGGGGCAGCAGTAATCAACGGATATTGCATTTGTCGAAATACCGGTAGAGTTTTCCGAGGTTTTATTGTTTTTGACTTGTGGAAATCATATTTTTGTATCGTTTGTGTGATAATAAACGATAATTATGAATGCCTTGACTAACCTGAAATGCACATTGGCTCTCTCTGCCGGATTTTGCTCCTCATTTGCGAATGCACAAAAACAGCCCCATATTATATTGATTATGACCGACCAACAGCGGGGCGATGCTGTGGGGTGTATGGGAAATGAGTTTGTCATTACCCCTCATTTGGACAAACTTGCCAACGAAGGAACTTTGTTCATGAATGCCTATTCGTCTTGTCCCAGCAGCACACCTGCCCGTGCCGGATTGTTGACCGGAATGTCGCCGTGGCATCACGGAATGTTAGGATATGGACGGGTAGCGCCGAAGTATGAGTACGAGATGCCTCAAATGTTGAAGGACGCCGGTTATTACACCTTTGGTATCGGGAAAATGCATTGGTATCCTCAGCGGGTGAAACACGGATTTGACGGGACGTTGTTAGATGAGAGCGGCCGCAGGCAAGACCCCCATTTTACCAGTGATTATCGACAGTGGTTTCAGGTGCAAGCTCCCGGGAAGAATCCCGATGCAACAGGCATTTGGTGGAACGATCACGGTGCTGGGGTTTACAAATTAGATGAAAAACTACATCCCACTTACTGGACCGGCGAAATGGCTTGCAATCTCATCAGCCATTATGACCCCGAAAGCCGTCCTTTGTTCCTCAAAGTGTCTTTTGCCCGTCCTCACAGTCCGTATGATCCGCCGCAACGTTTTCTGGATATGTATGATAACGTCGATGTTCCCGACCCGGCGATAGGGGATTGGTGTGGTAGATATGCGAAGCGGTTGAAACCCGAAGAGGCTGCCTCGGATGCCCCTTATGGAAATTTCGGTAATGAATATGTCCGTAATTCCAAGCGACACTATTATGCCAATATTACTTTTATCGACGAACAAATAGGGCGTATCGTTCAAGCGTTGAAAGACAAAGGTATGTATGACAATGCTCTCATCTTTTTCGTATCGGATCACGGCGATATGATGGGCGACCACTATCATTGGAGAAAGACTTATCCCTATGAGGGGCTCGGTTCATGTTCCCTGTATCGCGAAATGGCCGGCAAATGTCGGTGCAGTTGCGGAGAAAATAGATAATCCGGTGGAATTGCGCGATGTTTTACCTACCTTCTTGGATATAGCCGGGGCAACCGTCCCTGCCGATATGGACGGACGCCCTCTTTTACCGCTGGCCAAAGGAACCGATACCGGGTGGCGAGAATACATCGATTTGGAACATGCCACTTGTTATAGTCGTGACAACTACTGGTGTGCGTTGACCGATGGAAAAATAAAGTATGTATGGCGTTTCTACACGGGACAGGAAGAGTTGTTTGACCTTGCCGCAGATCCGCAGGAACTCCACAATGCCGTTAACGATAAAGAGTACAAGGAACGGTTGGAAGAACTGCGTGCCCGAATGATACGTCACCTCAGTGAACGAGGAGAAGAATTCGTGAAAGACGGGCGATTGGTCGTTCGCAAAAAGAAAATGCTATACAGTCCTCATTATCCGAAAGAATGATTTTCAATTCTCCCTCGGTGTTTTGCAATAGCGAAATATAGGGTGAGATTAAAAACGCCATTTCATCAGTCAGGTTATATTGAACGATTAGTCCTGCAAAAAATATCATCTTCCCAAAAACTATATAAAAATTCAGTTATATTTGTAGGGTACAGGATGTAGTTCGACATGGTCTAAATCTAAAAAAAATATGTTCATTTGCCTCTATTCTTTGTATAATATAGGGGTCGTTTCGGCATAGCCAAGCCTGAAATATGATTTCCTCTTGTCTCTGCACTCAACTTGTGCTATATTTGTTCGATCCTAACAGCTGATTTACTGTACAATGGAGCCTAAAAAGAAAATATATCCCGAATGGAGTGTCGGATACACTTCCGACGAAAAAAAGCTACTCCTCTGAAATTTTTCCCGGCGACCGTTCCCGGAGCCACGCAACTCGATATTGCCCGTGCGATGAAATACGGAGACTATCGACAATCTGACAATTACACGTTATACAAATGGATGGAAGATTGCTATTTCATCTATCGAACTCGGTTTCACTCCCCGGAGATAAGTCGGGAAGAACAGGTGCGATTCGTATCGAAAGGCATCGACTACCGTTTTGAAATAAAGCTGAACGACAAAGTCATCTGGTCGCAAGAGGGAATGTTCACGCCTGTCGATATAGATATCACCGGGGAAATCCAAGACGAAAACACGTTGGAAATAAAAATATGGCCCGTTCCTAAAAAGGAAGGAGCCGAGCAAGACAATCGAATACAAGCCTCCGACTCGGTAAAACCGGCCGTAAGCTATGGGTGGGATTGGCATCCGAGGCTTATTCCATCGGGGATTTGGGACGAAACCTATTTGGAAATAAGTCCCAAAACCATCTTGGACGATACTCTTATAGAATATCGACTCTCCGATAACTATGAAATAGTCGATATACAAGTATCGGCGACGATCTCCTCTCCGGCCGCTACGATATACGAATGGAGGTTATACGACTATAACGGGGACGAGGTTTTACATACCTGTGGTGAGTCGTATGACCACATAATTTTTTCAGAGCGATTGGAAAATCCCCACTTATGGTGGTGTCACGATCAAGGAGTACCCTATCTATATCGTTCGGAAATTACGTTATTTTGTAAAGATTCGGGAGAATTGCTCGACAGGAAAATCCAGACGGTAGGTTTTCGCCGGGTGAGATTAATCATGAACGAAGGGGCTTGGCGAGAACCGTCGGGATTTCCCAAAGGTCCGAGCGTTGCCCCGGCACAAATCGAATTGAATGGTAGAAAAATTTTTTGCAAAAGGTTCTAATTGGGTCAATCCCGAAATTTTCCCGGGAACGATAACCGAAAAACGATATGAAGAGTTACTATCGTTAGCCCTTCAAGCCCATTTCAATATGCTGCGTTCATGGGGTGGTGGTATCATCAACAAGGACGCGTTTTTTGAATTATGCGATCGTATGGGAATACTGGTATGGCAAGAATTTCCTTTGGCATGTAATTGCTATCCCGACACATCTCGCTATCTGAAAGTTCTGGAACAAGAAGCCACTTCGATTATCCGACGATTGCGGAAACATGCATGCTTGGCTATCTGGTGCGGGGGAAACGAGTTGTTCAACAACTGGTCGGGTATGACATCGCAATCCTTGCCGTTGAGACTGCTGGACAGCCTATGTCTCCGGCTTGATCCCGAAACTCCGTTTATCCCCACCTCGCCGATGCCGGGAATGGGACACGGACCCTATATGTTTCGATGGGAAGGTGAGGAAATTTATACCTTGATAGAAAAAGCTCATTGCACGGCATACACAGAATTCGGTATACCCGGAGTGTCGCCTCGAAGCGTTCTCGAAACCTTCATACCTCGTGAAGAGTTGTTTCCCCGAAGCCGGGAACGAGTTGGGAATGGCATCATGCATTCGGAGCATGGGAGGCCGATTTCGGGACATGGCTTTGTCCGAACCTGTTGAACGATTATTGGGGCGAAGCCCGTTCTCTCGACGAGCTTATTGCCCGCAGCGAGTTACTGCAAAGCGAAGGTTATAAGACCATTTATGAAGAAGCCCGACGACAAAAACCTTATTGTTCGATGGCTTTGAACTGGTGCTTCAATGAACCGTGGCCGACGGCCGCAAACAACTCGATTGTTGCTTATCCGGCCATTCCGAAAAAAGCATTCGAGGCAGTAGCCGACTCCTGCCGCCCTCTATGTGCCAGTGCTCGTCTGTCCAAATTCACATGGTTCGAAGGAGAGTATTTCGAAGCTGAATTATGGATATTGAACGACTGCGTGACAGATAAAGAAAGCCTGAAAGTAACAGCCGAATTATGGGCCGTAGATCAAAAACTATCTTCGTTGCTGTGGGAAACCGGAAAAGTGAAAAGCCAGACAAACATTCGTGGTATAACCCTCCGCCAACAGTTACCGGCAATGGAAACCGACAAGCTGTATTTAAGATTGTCTGTCGAGAACTTCCCGGAATATAATTCGGACTATACGCTGATTTACAGACGGAAAAGTTTCACTGCATTCAGAACTCACGTTATGAATTTAACCGAATGAGAAATGAAAATGCAGAATATTTCGATTTACATGTTGCCGTTCCAAATAGACTGGTCTTACTTATTTACAAGAAACCTGTTTTTCAGCCAATTACGAACCGGTAAATCATAGAGTTTCAAACAAGCGTGTGCCACGCCGACAGACAAGATAAACGTCGATACGGAGACAAATACGTGTGCTTCCATAGATGCATCAGGATTGTGTGTCACCCACGCCATCTGCATATAGGCAAAGGGATAATGGATAATATAGAGCGGATAGGAGATTTCGCCCAGATAATTGCATACGGCTACACTGTGTTTCCCCTTTACCTCGCTGCCGGCTCCCATTGCCACGATAACGGGGAACAAAAGGAGTATACATGCAGCATCATAGATACCGTTTTGCCAAGCATCGGTTTCGCCTCCGATACGAGGCATTACCAAAGCTGCGACGACGAGTAACGAACACCACCAGAAGCCGGCCTTTACCCGAATAAGTTTCCCTATACGAAACAGCAACAATCCTCCGAAGAACGGATAAAGCACCCGAACGATACCGATATAGACCTGTTCGGGGGTAATACTCCAACCTCCGATAACGGTATAAGCCGTAATGTCTCGATGGGCAAGTAACCCGAACACATCGAGGTTAAGTGTCAAATCGAGCGTCAAAAACGCCGCAAAGGAAACAAAACAAACCAATGCGATTTTGGAGAACCTACGGACGACCAAAGCATAAAGAATATTCGCCAGATATTCCCACATGAGCGACCAAGTAGGCCCATTGAGCGGATTGGTCTCTTGCCAGCCTCGTATATCCCAACTGGTAAGCGCCGGTATCATCGTACAGGCAAGCAGAAACATGAGCAGTACCTGCCACCATGCAGTTTGGTCTATAAGAGGGAAACGTTCGCAATTACCGAAATAGAACAGCAATGCGCCTATTGCCGACCCCATGATTACCATAGGGTGCAACCGGATTAAACGGCGTTTGAAAAAAGCCAGAGTGGACATCTTTCCCCATCGATTGTCATAAGCATATCCGATCACGAAACCAGAAAGTACAAAGAAGAAATCGACGGCAAGATAGCCGTGGTTCAATATTTGATAAGCAGGACCTTTGGAATAAGTTTCAAACAAATGAAAGGCGACGACAATCACGGCAGCCACTCCTCGCAATCCGTCGAGAATAGCATAACGTGGTTTTTCGGACATAACCGCATCGGTGATTTTCTCCATGATATTATGCTGTTTTTTACGGGTACAAAAGTAGGACTCTTATTTTGATTGATATTTGCATATAGTTCGAAACTTTTGATTTATATTTACATTTTGTATAAAACAGTCCCAGATGGAATCCAAATATTATCACTTGACAGGAGGTACGCATTCTTTTCTCGTATTACACGATTTGCTAAACCCGTCCGAGGAGTTTCCTATTCATACACAATCAGACTGGGAACTTATCTACATTATCAGAGGTTGTGGCACATTCGTTATCGGCGACCAATCGCAACCTTTCACGAAAGATGAAATCTTTTTAATACCGCCCGACATGTTGCACGGTTGGATATTCGACAACAATCCCGGCAATGTGGTAGAGGACATTTGTCTGCTTTTCAGGAAAAACCTGTTTAAAGAACTCTCGATTACATTACCCGAAATAGGGCCGCTCGGACATCTCGACGGCCGGCAACACACGGCCTTTCAGTTACGAGGCGATTTATTGAAAAATGTGAGGCATGAAATGCAGGAAATAATAAAAGCCGACTCGCTCGGACAATTATCGGGAGTGATACGGATACTCGGACATTTGGCTCTTTCCGACGAGATGAATCCGACAGGAATCAATCGCCCGTTAAAGAAACGAGACAAAAAGATACAACAGATAGAGATTTATGTTTCCTTGCATTATAATCACGATATCCCTATCGACGAAATCGCTTCCCTCGTACATATGAACCGTTCTTCGTTCTGTGTCTTTTTCAAACGAATGAAAGGAGTATCGTTTACGAATTATCTCAATACCTACCGTATGGATATAGCCTGCCGCCTGTTGTCGACGACGGACAAATCGGTCTCCGAGATAGCGTACGGCGTAGGATTTAATAATCTATCTCATTTTTGCCGGACATTTCTGAAATACAAAGAAGTCTCGCCTACGAAATACAGGAACCGCATGGGGCATGGCCACTCGGACATAACCACGACTCCGGCATAATATTCCAAAGAAAACTACGGGTCATCCAACAAAAAGGCGACCGCAATTTTGCGGTCGCCCCGAATTCATCTTTCAACAACAGAATTTACTTTTTACATTCTTCTTTTAACAGCAAGGGCCTTAGCCTTATCGCATTTGGCTTGTTTGCAACAATCGGCCTTGTCGTTGCATTTTGCCTTAGAGTCGCAACAAGGAGCCGTCGTTTTACAATCTTTGCATTTGCAATCGGTACATTTACACTCTTTCTTACAATCGGCTTTGCCTTTTTTGCAACATTCCGTTTGGGTCTTACTACCGGTAGTAGTTTGAGCCACAGCCGGCAAGGCTATCATCGAAGCAGCGGCGATACACGCCATAACAAGAAACTTCTTCATAATTACTTTATTTTTAATAGGTGACTACTTTACAAAATAGAAAGCCAGCAAGGTTGTCCTATATCTCGGCATAGTCTATTTCATATTATTTTACAACGCAAATATAGTATAAGGAGATTACCGAAAAACCCAATGAATCTTATTTTTACCAAAAATCCTGTGAATAAAATCTATAAATAGAATAAAAATCATATCGATTACTATCGTCCTGCCTATCCGTGTGCCACGGAAGTCGTGAGTAAAAGACAAATCGTATTTCTGAATCGACGAAAAACCGTTATCCATATTACTATTGCCAATGCGTTCGACTTTAATTTGCCTCGGCTATTTCCGATTTTCGGTAAAAAAGAGTATCTTCGTCATTCAATTATATACAGACAAACCGCATAAGAAAAGATGGACGAATGGTTGTCACGTACCCGGCTACTGTTTGGCGATGAACCGATAAAGCGATTGCAAAATGCCCACGTCCTTGTCGTGGGGGTGGGTGGTGTAGGGGCTTATGCCGCCGAAATGGTCGTGCGAGCCGGTATAGGAGCTTTGACGATTATCGACGGAGACACCGTGTCCGAGAGCAATCTGAACCGACAATTGGTCGCTTTGCACAGTACATTGGGAAAACCCAAAGTCGAGGTATTGAAAGAACGGTTTCTCGATATAAACCCCGATTTGAAGCTGACGGCACAACACCGTTTTATCGAAGAGGAAGATATTCCCGCTTTGTTGGAGGGCGGCGAAATAGATTTTGTCATCGATGCCATCGACACGCTGGCGCCGAAGGTAGCTTTGATCGCCTATTGCCTGCGGCATAAAATCAAAATCGTTTCATCGATGGGTGCAGGCGGACGCAAAGACCCGTCGGCCATACGGATAGCCGACATAGCCGATACCTACCATTGCGCTTTGGCAAAAGCGGTAAGATTGCGACTGCGGAAGGAGGGTATCTCCAAAGGTCTGAAAACGGTATTCTCCACCGAGCAGGCCGATCGTAACGCCGTCGTGGTCGTGGAAGGAGAACGTAACAAAAAATCGACCGTCGGGACGATTTCTTATCTGCCGGCAATCTTCGGGTGTTATCTGGCGGGGCATGTCATCAGAAAACTAACAGAAGTATGATAGAGATAAAAAAACATACACAAGAGCTATGGTTCGTTGGAGGTACTGAAAGGTATCGATGCCGTGATCGAACAGGGCGAAATTGTCTCCATCGTGGGGGCGAGCGGAGCCGGCAAAACAACCTTGTTGCAGATCGTGGGAACGCTCGACAAGCCCGATTGCGGGGAAATCTTATACGACGGCAGACGGGTGGATAACCTCCCCGATAGGGAAATGGCGCGTTTCAGAAACGGTAACATCGGATTCGTATTTCAGTTCCACCAGTTGTTGCCCGAATTTACGGCTCTCGAAAATGTGATGATTCCGGCTCTCATCGGGGGGAAAAAACAATCGGATGCAGAACAGGAAGCCAAGCGGATACTCGATTTCCTGAGCCTGAGCGACCGACTGGGACACAAACCGGCTCAACTGTCGGGCGGTGAAAAACAGCGGGTTGCCGTAGCCCGGGCATTGATAAACCTCCCCTCTGTCATACTTGCCGATGAGCCGTCGGGAAGTCTCGATTCGAAAAAAAAAATAAAATCGAATTGCACAAACTGTTTTTCGACCTGCGTGATGAGTTCAAACAGACGTTCGTCATCGTCACGCACGACGAAACGTTGGCTCGAATGACCGATCGCACCCTCTTCATGAAAGACGGCTCCATCGTTTCTCCCGCTTCTGTCGAAGAATAAAACAAGACATACAAATGAAAAAAGAGTTGGTTATATGGTTGCTCCTTTATCCTTTTATCTATCTTCGCAACGGCTTGCGGAGACGATGAAAAAGATATTTATGGCATCTTCTATGCCGACATCGTCACTTGCCATACGAATAAAGGCAATCCTTATTTCACCTACCAGACAACCGATTCCGCTCCGGTCGATACGCTTTATCCCGTTTCGGAAGTAAATAGCGATGACATGGGCGAGGGAGTGCGCGTATTGCTGCAATACCGCCCGATAGAAACGTTGTCGGAACACAAAAAGCAGGTAGAAATACAAGCGCTTTCGGCTATTCATTTCGACACGCTCCGAATAGTACCCCATGACAAAATCGACCAGTTGCCCGACGATACTCTTTATTTGCAAAGCGCATGGAAAACCGGCGACTTCCTTAATCTGAGGTATCGTATCGACTATCACAGCCGGCCGCACAGCATCCTGCTTGTCGCCGACGAAGCCGAGCTTTCCGGCGATACCTTGAAAGTACAGTTGCGACACAGTCGCAACGACGACCCCGAGGGACATTGGAGCAATCTATACTCGTCGTTCAATATCTCGGCTTATCGAAGCCGTCCTTATACGACGCTGCAACTTTATGTAAATCAAGTAAATTTCAACTATAAATACTATTACTTTAAACTGAACTGATTATGGAAGAAAAAAGGAAATCCAGATAGAATTGTCTGCCGAAGTAGCCGAAGGCATTTACTCCAATCTCGCTATTATTTCTCATGCTCCGTCGGAGTTCGTTATCGACTTTATCCGCATGACTCCGGGTGCTCCCAAAGCTCCGGTGAAATCGCGTATCATTCTCACGGCCGAGCATGCCAAACGATTGTTATTCGCCTTGCAGGACAACATACGCAAATACGAAGCCCAATTCGGGCCTATACAAATGAACGATCCTCAACGGGGCGGTATGCCTCCTTTCATGGCTCCCGGCGGGAAGCCTGACAACCGACAGGAGACGAATTCTCTCGAACTCGTTATCTTTTCGGGTGTGACTCGGAATAACTAATCTCGTAAAAAAGGAAAGACAATGAACATCACTTTGCAACAATGGCTTTCTCGACAGCCTTATACACAAACGACCGACAGCGATCGTTACTATACGCAACTGGCCAACCGAGTATATGACCTCGTAAAAATATCTCCGTTGAAAGAAAGATTAACCGAGGAGGCCACCAAAAGTCTTTGTTGTGATGTCGTAGGTTATTTTGCCGATATTCTGTCCGGTACGGGATTGTGGGCAACGTTTCTCTCCTACCACCGCTCGCTCTACGGTCGTACCCTGCCATTCTTTCCCGCCGAGAATTACTACGACGGGGAAGTAAATCGGGAAGACCTGCGAGTACTACTCTGGTATCTGCTTTGTACGCACGACTCCTTGCACGAGATTCTTTCCCCGCTCGACAATCGTCTCATCACAACGGCCGATACGATTTACGATCTGTTAGAGTCGGAATACGAAACAGCTCCCGACTCACCCTTGTTACAAGAATTTTGTCTTCCCGAACTGAACGATACCGATGACCCCGAAGCCCGTTACCGGTTCGCCGAATGGCTCTTTTGGGATTCGTTTCTGCTGGGCCCTTCCAATCGTTCGCTCGCCCGGCAGCTTTCACACGAGGCACAGAGTAAATCGCATGGAGACAAAGAAAGAATCGCCAAGCTCGGCGAACTGCGTCGGGAATCGCTATATACTCTGCCGGCCGGACCTTTGGCGCTCTTTGCTCACGAATGGGTCTCTTTGCTTTGGCAACACACCTTCCCCGAAGAAGCGGAAGAGAAAAAGGAACTGCACCCCTATTACCGGCAATTCACCCGAGAAACCGGAGGCATGCCTGTCAAATACATAGACTCTTACTCGAAGTTGGACAAATTTCTTACCGAAGGGATGCAATGGGGAGAGACAGAAGGCGGACACCTCTCGCACCTCGCCGGGAAAAAGAATTTTATTCTCTATGTCACACCTTACAAAGGCATGCTCATCGCTTCGGATATAGCCCAATGCGTATGCGACCCTGCCAATCCTTGTTACGACCCGCAGGCAGCCCGGAGGGATGCACTGTCGCTTCTTACCGTACCCGGGCGATGCCCCATAGACCTACTCATCTATTTGTGCGAAAACCGACTGCTTCCCGATTCCCGCTTCGCTGACGGAGACTCCGCACTTGTAGCCGAAAACTGGGACTTCATCGCCCGCTGTCTTTTGCAGGATTATTACCGGGCGGTGTAAATACCGCTGAGTTTTTTAATCCCTTCTCCCCTGCCCGTAGTATTATATGCGATAGAGGAGAAGGGTACAAAGCTATCTTTGTGCCGAAACGAGAAATACCATTTTCAATCCTCTCCCTCTGCTCATCGTAGATGAGATAGGGAGAGTGCCCGTAGGGCGAGGGGGTTGAATATCTGATATAAACCGACTGATGAGATAGCGCTTTTCAACCCCTCCGTCACTACGTGCCACCTCCCCTATATGGCTAACGCCACACCCCGCAATGCTACGGGGCACGGCAAGGGGAGGAGTTTAAAGGTGAACTGCCCCAAAAAGCTGGACAAGCTCCACCTAACCGAAAGTGTTTCATCTTATAGTTAGTATCGGATTACTTTTGCCCGTTACCCGCCGTTTTCCTTTTGGCTTCACCGCCCGATAAAGGCGGAAAAGAAATACATGGGAAAGTTGAGATGTATTCTTTCTTCTCCCCTCGGTAGCGAAAACAAAATGGTGTGCCCGATTTGGAGAATTCGGAGAAGAGTATTACCTTTGCATTCGAATTTTTATTCAGTTATTCGTATGATTCAACAGGGCAAGCATATTTGTTTCGGTGTAAGGCGCAGGGGAGTACGTGCGCTTTCGATCGTGCATGTCCATTGGTTCAGCGGCTTTATTTGACTGCCAATCGATTTTTAGGGGATAATCTGTAAAATCTCACTTTCTTTTCCCCTTTTGCGGGCGGAAGCCCTATCCGGTTATTTTCATTCGTATAAACGTAGCTCGGATACGACGACGGAGTCGTTGTAGTCTGTGGCATAAAAGACAGTCAAATTATGTTTCGTATTTTGATCCTTTTGGTTTTGGGTGTTGGCGTAGGATATATGTTGCGCGGACGTTCTTTCGTCGGCGTGACGAAATGGAGTATACAGATTACCGTTTGTGTCTTGTTATTTGTGTTCGGGGTGTCGATAGGGTCCGATCGTAATCTCGTAGATAATTTTTACAATTTCGGTTGGCAAGCGGCTGTAATTGCCTGCCTCGGTGTGCTTGGGAGTATTGTGGCCGCTCGTGTAGCTCAACGTTTGTTTTTTTTTAAGAAAGGAGGTGAATTGTGAAAGGGAATTTAATGATTTTGGTTTGTTTCCTTGCCGGAGTATTTGTAGGGTTGGGCGATTTCGCTCCCCGGAGTGGTTGCTCGGTCATGATTTGCCTATAATTATTCTTTCGCTGTTGATTGTACAAGTGGGAATTAGTTTAGGTTCGAACAATGACTTACGCGGATTATTCCATTCGCTTAATCCCCGCATGTCTCTTTTGCCTGTTTTTACTATCGGTGGTACGCTTTTATTTTCGGCCATCGGTGTTTTTTTTTTTGCTGCATGGGCGTGATTTGAACGATTGTTTGACGATCGGCAGCGGTTTCGGGTATTACTCGTTATCGTCGGTGTTGATAGCCGATATTAAAAGTGCCACTCTCGGTCCGCAAGGAGCTGCCGAGTTGGCGACTATCGCTTTGCTCGCCAATGTCATACGCGAGATGATCGCTTTGTTCGGTACACCCGTTCTCGCTCGTTGGGGTGGGAGGTTGGTTCCTATTTCGGTAGCGGGTATCAATTCGATGGACGTGTGCCTTCCCATGATCGTGCGAAGTTCGTATAAGGGAGAAGAACTTATACCGATAGCTATTTTACATGGCATAGCACTCGAAGTAAGCGTGCCGTTTCTTATTAATGCATTCTGTTGAGCGGTCTGTTTAAAAGTTCGGTTATGCCATAAAAAAAGAACGTATCTCGATCATACATTTGTCGAAAAATACGAGACGATGGTAGAAGAACCTTTTGTAAACTTGCGCACGGCGATAGAATCGACCCGCCAAGCCGTACTGCTCAAATACTATAACGAGCTGTTGGAGCTCGATCCCAAGACTCAACCGAAACAGATCACGGCGGTAACCCGCTGTGTCAATACGCTCGAACGGCACAGTCGGGAACAGGAAGAGCAACAAACCGACAACGACATCGACAAAATGATAGCCGAGGGACGTTTGCCGGGGGAATATGTGCAGCGTTACCGATGGTGTAAACGTGCGGCATACTATTTTTCGTCTATTGTCAGTGCCATCGACGAGACCGATGCGTATGATTTGCCCGAGGGTGAAAAGCATCCTTATGAAGAATTTGCAAGTCGTTTTTGGGAAGAGGTCGCTCGTCGTTATTGGGCTGCCAAAGATGAGGTGAAAAAGGATATGGAGGAAAAACGCAAACAATGGAAGCGGGGGCGATTGGCGAAATGCAGCCGTCGCAAGAAGACCGGCAAATCGCTCCGGTTGCCCAAAGTTCTTCCTGCACCGCCTACACCTCCGCCTCCCTCTCCCAAAGGATATTTCCCGCATCTGCCCGTTTCGCCGCAGCCCGCAGCGGCATGGTGCATGGGATAGGAAAAGAGGTTCTTCTAAACCCTTTAAAATTTCTAAGCGATTCTTCTTAACCCCTCTCCTTTATTGTACTGCTTTGCGGCAACAGGGGAGAAGGAGAAATACCCACAAAACAAAGAAAAATTAAAACAGCAGCAGAACGATGTTGTCGAAAGATTTCCACCCTCCTCCCCTGCTGTGCCCTGTAATGCTACGGAGCACGGTAAGAGGGAGATACACTACCCTATTCCTGTTGTTGAAGGCATTAATACTTCTCCCCTGTGTTTTGCAGCGCAAAAATATAGGGGGAGAGACAGAGGAGCGATAGCGACGAAAGAGGGGTTGGAAAATAGCATGTTATATTTTGAAGGTTTAACCCCCTCGCCCTGCGGGCACTCCCCCTATCTCATCTACGATGAGCAGAGGGAGAGTGTTGAAAGTATCCTCTTGAACAGCTTTTATCCGCTCCGATGCTTTGTGGGTATTTTCCCTCCTCCCTGCCGTATCCCGTAGCCTTACGGGGTGTTTTGCCCAGTAAAATATAGGGTAGGTGGCACGAAGTGACGGAGGGGTTGAATATCATCAAAAATCTATTTGGCTGCTTTTCTTAACCACTTACCGAGGAGATCGGAATGTGGTTGCCGACAAAGGATTCATTGTTAACATTCAAGTCTGCCCTCATGAGTTTTCTACTGAATCCGTTTGTTCTTTTTTGCTCTGCATTCGCCTTGTACTATCTTTGACAAAAGTCCGATATAGGCTGCGATTCGGCAAAAAAACAAATGGATTTGTTCTTTTTGCTCTCATCTTGCACTATCTTTGTACCCATTAAACGAGTATAGTACATGAAAATAGAACAGATTATATCCGATGCTGCGGTCAAAGCGGTGAAAGCTTTGTATGGAATCGAGGCAGCTCCCGGGACGACAGTTCCTCAAAAGACGAAGAAAGAGTTCGAAGGAAATCTCACGTTGGTGGTGTTCCCTTTTTTGAAAGCCTCTCATAAGGCTCCCGAAGCTACGGCTCAGGAGATAGGCGAGTATCTTCTCGCCAATGAGCCGGCAGTCGCTTCGTTCAATGTAATCAAGGGCTTTCTCAATTTGGTGATCGTTCCTTCGTTTTGGAGCCAGATGTTGCATCACATCGACGAGGAGGCCGATTTCGGGACGCATAAAGCTGCCGCCGATGCTCCTTTGGTCATGGTCGAATATTCCTCGCCCAATACCAACAAACCGTTACATTTGGGACATGTGCGCAACAACTTGTTGGGATATAGTCTTTCCGAGATTTTGAAAGCCAATGGTAATCGGGTGGTGAAGACCAATATCGTCAATGACCGGGGTATTCATATCTGTAAATCGATGCTGGCTTGGCAAAAATGGGGCGACGGTGTTACTCCCGAAAAGGCCGGAAAAAAAGGCGACCACCTTATCGGTGATTTCTATGTGTTGTTCGACAAACATTACAAACAAGAACTGAAAGAGCTGGAAGCCAAAGGCATGACCCCCGAAGAGGCCGAGGCCGCCTCGCCGCTCATGCAGGAAGCCCGCGCCATGTTGCGCAAATGGGAGGCCGGTGATCCCGAGGTTCGTTCGGTTTGGGAGATGATGAACAACTGGGTTTATGCCGGATTCGACGAGACGTATCGTCGCTTGGGCGTGGACTTCGATAAGATATATTACGAGTCGCAGACCTATCTCGAAGGGAAAGAGAAAGTGCTCGAAGGATTGGAAAAGGGTATCATGTATCGGAAAGAGGACGGCTCGGTATGGGCCGACTTGACGGCAGAGGGGCTCGACCACAAATTGTTATTGCGCAGCGACGGAACATCGGTGTACATGACGCAGGACATCGGTACGGCCAAGTTGCGTTTCAAAGATTTCCCCATCGATAAGATGATTTATGTGGTGGGCAACGAACAAAATTACCATTTTCAGGTTCTTTCTATATTGCTCGACAAACTCGGGTTCAAATGGGGCAAAGATCTCGTGCACTTCTCCTACGGTATGGTGGAGTTGCCCGAAGGAAAAATGAAATCGCGCGAAGGTACGGTAGTGGATGCCGACGACTTGATGGACGAGATGATCGCCACCGCTCGCGAGACATCGGCCGAATTGGGTAAACTCGACGGCTGTACTGCCGAGGAAGCAGAAGAAATTTCTCGTATCGTGGGTTTAGGTGCATTGAAATACTTTATCTTGAAAGTCGATCCCCGCAAGAACATGACTTTCAATCCCAAAGAGTCGATCGACTTCAACGGGAACACGGGACCCTTCATTCAGTACACCCACGCCCGCATCTGTTCGGTCATGCGCAAGGCTGCCGAAGCCGGTATCGATTATCGCCAAGTGGACACCGCTAAGGTAGAACCCTCTGAAAAAGAGATTTCGCTCATTCAGCATTTGGCCGATTTCCCTGCTGTGGTTGCCGAAGCCGGTCGCATATACAGTCCTTCGCTTATCGCCAACTATGTGTATGATTTGGTGAAAGAATATAATCAGTTCTACCACGATTATTCGATTCTGCGCGAAGAAAACGCCGAAGTACGGGCATTCCGCCTAATGCTTTCGGCCAACGTCGCCAAAGTGATAAAAACCGGTATGGGATTGCTCGGTATCGAAGTGCCCGACCGTATGTAAAAAATAACTGTTAAAATAGAAAGAAATGGAAAATTTGTATGATTCTTCTTATAAATCGACTACCGGGACATCGGTTTTGTCGATGGTGATGCGTAAGGTGTACGGGCGTATGTTCCTCGCCCTTGTTGTAACGGCTCTTACATCGTTGTATGTGGCTTCTTCTCCGGCCATATTATCGGTTGTTGGGAAATCGGGCTGTCTTTTTTCGGCTTGATGATTGCCGAACTTGCCGTTGTTTTCGTTGTTTCGGGCATGTTGAATAAACTGAGCACGACGACCGCCACGCTGTTGTTCTATCTGTATGCTGTTCTTAACGGAGTGGTATTTTCGTCCATTTTCGTCGTGTACGATTTGGGCTCTATCGCCTATACATTCTTCATCACAGCCGGCGTGTTCGGGGCGATGAGCGTGTATGGCATGGTTACCAAGAACGATATGACCAAGTTCGGGAGCTATTGTATCATGGGATTGTTCGGGTTGATCATCGCATCTATTGTCAATATATTCGTGGCAAGCAGTACTCTCGACTGGATTATCAGTTTGTTCGGCGTGGCTTTGTTTATCGGATTGACGGCATGGGACACCCAAAAGATCAAGAATGCGGCCTATGTGACCGATCCTTCCCAGACCGGGAAGTTGGCGACGATAGGCGCTCTGTCGCTTTATCTCGACTTTATCAACTTGTTCCTTTATCTGCTTCGTATTTTCGGAGGTCGTAGCAACGATTAAGCGTTACGGGAACTGAATCCATAATATACTCGATATGACACAACCGTTTTATATCTATAATACACTTACCCGAAAAAAAGAGGAGTTCAAACCGTTGAACCCTCCCTACGTGGGTATGTATGTATGCGGTCCCACGGTTTACGGGGATGCTCATTTGGGACATGCCCGTCCCGCTATCACGTTCGACGTATTGTTCCGTTATTTACGGCATTTGGGATATAAAGTGCGCTATGTGCGCAATATTACCGATGTAGGGCATTTGGAAAACGATGCCGACGAAGGGGAGGATAAGGTCGCCAAAAAGCACGGCTCGAATCGCTCGAACCGATGGAGGTGGTACAATATTATCTGAATCGTTATCACAAGGCGATGGAAGCTCTTAACGTGTTGCCGCCGAGTATCGAGCCGCATGCGTCGGGGCATATTATCGAACAGATCGAATATATCAAAAAGATTATAGAGGCCGGATATGCTTATGTAAGTAACGGGTCGGTTTACTTCGATGTAGTGAAGTATAATAAAGACCACCATTACGGCAAGTTGTCGGGGCGCAATATCGACGACCTGCTCAACACGACGCGGGAGCTCGACGGACAGAGCGAGAAGCACAATAGCTTCGATTTCGCTCTTTGGAAAAAGGCTTCTCCCGAACATATCATGCGGTGGCCCTCGCCGTGGAGCGACGGTTTTCCCGGCTGGCATCTCGAATGTTCGACCATGAGCACCAAGTACTTGGGCGAGGAATTCGACATTCACGGCGGAGGCATGGATTTGCTTTTCCCCCACCACGAATGCGAGATAGCCCAGTCGGTGGCTGCGCAGGGGCACGAGACGGTGCACTATTGGATGCATAACAATATGATTACCATCAACGGGCAGAAGATGGGCAAATCGCTGGGTAACTTCATTACGCTCGACGAGTTCTTCTCCGGTAATCACAAATTGTTGCAACAGCCTTATTCGCCCATGACGATACGCTTCTTTATCTTGCAAGCGCATTATCGCAGCACGGTCGATTTCAGCAACGAGGCCTTGCAGGCATCGGAAAAGGCTCTGCAACGTATGCTCGAAGGGTGGGATAACCTCTCGAAGATCGAGCCTGCCGAAGTTTCCACGGTCGATGTGAAAACCATTCGCGAACGTTGTTACGAGGCGATGAACGATGATTTGAGTACGCCTATCGTTATCTCCCATTTGTTCGAAGCCGTGAAGATTATCAATACGGTATTGGCGGGAGGAGCTACTTTGTCGGCCGAGGATTCGGCTCATTTGAAGGAAACTTTCCGTATATTCCTTTTCGATATCATGGGCATTCGCGAAGAGGCCGGTGTTTCGGAAGAGGGGAACGAGGCCTATCATAAAGCCGTGGATTTATTGCTCGATGTGCGTAAGGAGGCTAAGGCTCGTAAGGATTGGACGACCTCGGATTACATTCGCGACAGGTTGTCCGAGATAGGTTTTGAAATCAAAGACACCAAAGAGGGTGTAGAGTGGAAGTTGAAATAAACAGACTTTCGATGAAATGATACGACAAACCCCGTGTTCTGAGCAGAACACGGGGTTTGTCGTATGTATGAACGTTCGGAGTCTCTTTTATTTCTTCATTTCTGCGACGAACTCGTTGGCTTTTGCCACGGCTTTGGTGATGTGGTCGCAGATATGGTCGTCGCCGATGAGCCGGTCTATATTCGCCTTTTTGAGAGTGGCGTGTACCGTGGGATTGACCCCCGACAGAATGACATGTATCTTCTCTTTCTGCGACGAGGTAATCAGGATTTCGAGGTTGTGGATAGCCGTAGAATCGATAAAAGGTACTTTTCGCATACGGATAATGCGCACCAGCGGACGATCGGCCATACTACGCATCAGTTCGTCGAACTTGGTGGCTACCCCGAAGAAGAACGGGCCTTCTATCTCGTAAACTTCCACGCCTTTGGCTACTTTCAAGACTTCGTGGGTAGTCGATTCGGTTCCGGTCGCAATATCGAGCTCGTCGTGGAGTACCGATATTTGCGTGGTCTCTGTCATGCGGCGCAAGAAGAGGACAACGGCCAACAACAGCCCGATTTCGATGGCGATCGTAAGATTGAATATAACGGTAAGCAGGAAGGTGATAATGAGTACCGACACGTCTGATTTCGGATTTTTCAGCAGGGGAACGTACCGTGCGCCAACCGCTCATGTTATAGGAAACGACGATCAATACACCGGCGAGGCACGACATGGGCACGAGCTTGATAAGCGGCATAAGGAACAGGAATATCAACAAAAGGACGACAGCGTGTATCATACCGGCAATGGGGTGCGTCCCCCGTTATTGATATTCGTCATGGTACGGGCAATGGCACCGGTGACAGGGATTCCCCGAAGAAAGGAACCACGATATTGGCGGCTCCTTGTGCGATAAGCTCGGTATTGGAGTTGGTCTTGTCGCCAGTTACACCGTCGGCGACGGTAGCCGATAGCAGGGATTCTATGGCTCCCAATACGGCGATGGTAAATGCCGGAGAGAGTAATTGGTTTATCGTCTCCATATTGATATTCAGAGCTTGCGGCTCGGGAACTTCATTGCTGATGTTAAAACGGTCTCCGATGGTTTCTATTCCTTCGATTCCCCAAAGACGTTCGAGCACATAGACGAGCACGGTCATGAGAATAATCGCCATGAGGGAGCCCGGTATTTTGTTGGAGATACGGGGAGTGTAGGCAATGATGAGAATACTGAGTATTCCTATGCCCAGCGACCAGAAATTGGTGGTCTCGATGTGCTGGAAGTAAGCGACCCACTTGGATATGAAATCGGCGGGGACGCTGTCCATCGATAATCCGAGCAGGTCTTTTATCTGTGTGGCGAAAATGGTAAGCGCGATACCGCTGGTAAATCCCACGACAATGGGGTAGGGAATGAACTTAATGATGGTTCCCAAGCGGAAGCAGCCCATCAAGACCAATATCAAACCGGCCATGAAAGTGGCTATCGCCAGTCCTTCCAATCCGTAGGCTTGTATAATGCCGTACACGATAACGATAAATGCTCCGGTAGGCCCGCCTATTTGCACGCTGTTCCCACCTAAGAAAGAGACGATGAATCCGCCGATAATGGCGGTGATGAGACCTTTTTTCGGGAGATACGCCTGAGGCGATACCGAAAGCGATAGCCAAAGGCAGAGCGACGATACCGACGATGATACCGGCCATGAGGTCTTTCGTAAATTTTTCTTTGGAATAGCTTGCCAGCGAAGCGAGAAACTTCGGGTGAAAATCTAATGTACTTTTCATCTTTTTTACCTATTTTATACCTATTATTCGAAGAGCCCGATTTCGACATCGGGGTTCGACAAATTAATTACCTCTCCAATCGGCCGGATGACCGATTTGAAAAAACGCAGCAAAATTAACTATTTTTTATGGTTAAAGCCAGTATTTGCCGAAAAAAAAAAAAATAATAAAGAGAAAATACTACCCGGATATTGGGTAATGGTATTTTCTCTTTATCGAATAGTGCGGTGGTACGCTTAATAGATAACCAACAATCCTATTTTTCCCGTATCGTTCGAATGGATTACATAAGTTCCGGCTGTCAGGGCGTCGGTAGAAATCGTTTCGCTTTCATTTCGGAGGGTTTGCCTGTCGAGCAACATACCGTTCACAGAATAGATTTCGAATATTCCCGAACAACCGGCGTTTACACGTTCTCCCTGTCTTACGGGATTAGGCGAGAACAACATACAACGTTCTTTGAGGGAAGTAATTCCCGATGTCGTGTTTTCTACCAATGCGAGTGTGTTTGTGCTTTGTGCCAGATTGAGCAGCGGGCTTTCGTTGCTTAAAGGAGCATAGATTTCCAAACTCGACCGTAACATTTTGCCTTCGGCTACGGCGGCGATTTCTTTATCGTTCATACCCGAACGCCAGAAGAAAAGTTGACGATAGTCTGCCTTATCGGGTGCGTTACTCCCGCCTAAGGCAAATTTCTTTGCTACGAGCTTTTCGGAAAGCTCTCCGCATTTGACGCCGTTCACATACAGTTGGGTCATTCCCCACGCATAATAGTGTGTCAAGGATATACATAACCATTCGTCATTGGCCGAGGTGGTCGATGTGATTTGTCCGTCCGATGGTGATTCGTAAACGATATTTCCGTTTTCGTCGATTTTAATATTACCCGTGCCGTTTTCGGTCTCGAACGAGGCGAGAGTTCCGGCAGAAGAGGCTTTCACTTCGAATGAAAGGGTGAAGGGGTGAACGATATTTTCCGGTGCGAATTCGATGTGTTGCGTAGCGGACGCTTTGCCCAAAACATAGGCGGTGCTTTCTTGTCGTTGCGGAATGGTTTTCCCGGCATCCAGAGCATCGAAGAGTGACGGTACTATGGCGTAGGACATTTCCCGATGTCCGTCCGAATTGGGGTGTGCTCCATCGCTTTCAATCGCTTTGACCCAGCGTCCTGCTCCGTTGTCGACTGCTCCCAGCATGTTTACCGAGGGTGCTTCCCATTGCTGTATGGTCAGGTTCAGGTTTTTCAAAATCTCATAATCGGAACTGTTGAATCCAGCGTTGGCATAGTTGCTTGCCATGACCGGCACGATACCTACGGAGTCGGCTTGGCGAATCAATTGTTTCATGCCTTTCTCGTAATTTTTTGCGGCTTGGTCGGTTTGAGTGCCGTTGTTCCGTTCATTGCCGAGCGACAACCCGTAGAACACGTAACGTCCGCAATCCCGCAATAGGTCTCGTTCCCAACGGTCGAGTACCATTTGGGTCGTATTCCCGCCGATGGAGATGTTCGAGGTGGTCCAGTCTTTGCCGATGTTTTCTTGTTTGCGTTGTTTCAGCAGGTCGGTGTACATGTAGGCATATCCGTAATCTTTTGTCGCTCCCGTTCCATAGCAGACAGAGGAACCCATGAATGATATTTTGTATTCGTCGATTTCCTTACACGATTCGGGATAGGGTTTTTCGATGTCGGGTTTTTCCATAGTCTGGTCGGTTTCATGTATTTCTACCTTATCGATGTTAGGCCCGTTGTAGCGACAGGATTCGGTGAACGAAATCGTATTCAGCCCTTTGTCCAACCAAACCAATACCGATGTCTCTGCCGTGGGCAGTTGATCCCATTTGCCTTCGGACTTGTTCACATTGATATAGGTTTTTGCATAGTTGTTGATTTGAATATCCAAAGGACGTCCTGTGGGGTCGTTTGTAAAGATTTTCAATTCATACGGCCCTTCCTCGGGTATATCGACACACGTGAATTGCAAGTAGGAATTATTCTTGTTGTTGAAGTCTCCCACGTAGCGACCATTGGACATGCCTTTCAGATTTTTCACTTTCAGGTCTCCGTACAAATGGGCGTATTCGGCTTCCAATGTTATGGGAAAGCCTTCTTGGGGTACAGGCAGGGGGGATTCCGAGGTTTCCAGTATTTCGAATTTATCCAAGTTCGGACCTCCTGATGTCGTGGGATAGGGCGTTATCTTTATGGTATTCGTCCCGGCAGCCAAGTAAATCAGCGCCTTGGCCGTTTCGGCGGGGGGGGTATCCCATTTCGCCGTTCCGTTAACGGTACATTCTACCTCTGGATAATTGTTTACTTTTACAGTGAATCGACGTACACCATTGCAGTTGAAATAAGTTTTGAATTCATAGGTTCCGGCTTTTTCCATCGTCACATTGTGGAAGAAGAGGTAACTACCTCGGTCGTTTCCGCCCACGTATTTCCCGTTGGAGAAACCGTCGCCCGATTTAACTCTCGCCGGTGAATGAATGGAGTCGGCGTTTTCGGCTTCTAAAACCAAAATAGGACTTTGAGCACATAGCCCGAATACCGATAATAAAAAGAATAGTGAGAATTTGATTTTTTTCATGGAGTTAAAATAGTTTCTCATGTCGATAATATTTTTAAGGATTCACATATTATGACACAAAAAACGTCGTGTACCCTTATACCGAATCGGGAATTTTTTATTGTTGTCCGTCGAGACTCGATGATGGCGAAAGTGTATTTTTCTTTCCGGGTTTCGATTCCTCCTTTGTCTCTTTCTCTGTTTTTATGGTTGTCGCGGTTTGGTCGTCGCTTGTTTACCGGAAAAGTCACGGGTAATTATAAATGGAACACCCCCTTTGTGGTTCATTTATTGAACACAAAGGGGGTGGGTATGGGTGATTCGCTCACTGGTGTGTTATATCTTTTGTATAGGCTCGGCGGCGTTTGTGTTGTTGCCGTTCGAAATATTGCCATTGGGATCGTACTTTCTCGTTCATTTCGAGTTCGGGACTGCTCTCGGCATATTTGTAACCGTTTTGAATGAATACCGGGATAAGGTCGGAGAATAGCAACGCATTGACTCCTTTGCTTTGGTAGTCGGGACGGACAGCTACTAGCAAGAGGTCAACCCCGTCGTTTTTGCCTTTGAGGGCTTTGAGCAGATGGATAAAGCCGAAAGAAACAGCCGGCCTCTCGATTTCTGTAAGGCTTTCGACAAAGAAGGAATGGCAATACCCACGGCAATCAAATCGTCTTGCTCGTCGACAATGGCTGTTACGTTTTCGAGCCGTAATAACGGAATGTACATTTTTACATAATAGTCGATTTGTCGTTGAGACAGTGTCGAATATCCATATAAATCGGCATAAGCATCGTTGATAAGGTCGAAAATTTTTTGACCGTAATTGCCTTTGTATACGTCGGATGCGTTTTTGAATTTCAGGATTCGCAGATTGTACTTTCGTTGTACGATGTCGCTAATGCGTTGATGCTTTTCGGGTACGCATTCGGGTACTTTTATTTTGTATTCCACCCAATCTATCGCTTTTTCGTAGCCCATGCTTTCGATGTGTTGCGGGTAGTATGGATAGTTGTAGATGGCAGACATCGTGCTTAGTTGGTCGAACCCTTCGACGAGTGTTCCTTCGGGATCCATGTCGGTAAAACCGAGCGGCCCGTGTATTTCGGTCATGCCTTTTGATTTTGCCCACTTTTCGACGGCATTGAAAAGCGCTTTGCTGACTTCTTTATCGTCGATGAAATCGACAAACCCGAAGCGTCCGGCTTTTTCCCCGGCCTTTTCATTGGCTTTGTGGTTGATGATTCCGGCAATTCGGCCGACAGGTTTCCCGTCTTTATAGGCCATGTAGTAAACCGATTCGCAGAAGTCGAACGCCGGATTGTTTTTCGAATTCAAGGTTCCTACTTCGTCCAGAACCAGAGACGGTACATAGTATTCGTTTCCTTTGTATAAATTTATCGGGAACTTTGCGAACTTTTTCAAACCGCGAGTTCCTGATATTTCCTGAATAGTGATTGACATGATGTTTATAATTTCAGCAATTTGTTCTCGGTTGTTATTCCTTTATTCCGTATGCCAAATCTCCGGCATCGCCAAGTCCCGGAACGATGTAGGAGTGTTCGTCTAATTTATCGTCGATCGCTCCTACCCATATTGTCGTGTTTTCGGGGAAGTGGTCTTTCACGTAATCGATCGCTTGCCGGCTTGCGATTACCGATGCGATGTGTATGTCTTTGGGTGTGCCTTTGGTGAGCAGAGCTTTGTAGGATAGCTCCATAGATCCGCCTGTCGCCAGCATGGGATCTGTGAGTACCAATACTTTACCATCGATTCGCGGTGAAGCGATATACTCGATAAAGATGTCGAAATTCAGCTTGTCTTTATATTTCCGGTAAGCCGAGACAAATGCATTTTCGGCATCGTCTAGGCAGCTGAGGAATCCCTGATGAAAAGGCAGACCTGCCCGAAGAATAGTGGCCAGTACGACCGTATCGTCGGGAAGATTGACATGAGCCGTTCCCAGCGGTGTTTTTACTTTTTTCTCGGAGTAATGGAGCCGATGACTTATTTCGTAAGCCATTATTTCGCCTATTCTTTCGAGGTTTCGCCGGAATCTGATTCGGTCGGTTTGAATATTTACATCTCTTAATTCGGCCATAAATCGGTTTATTACCGAGTTTTTTTCCGCAAAATTGATTACTTCCATATTTTGTGTTTTTTGCCGAAGAACAAAAAGTACGTATAAATTTTGTTTTGGAAAATTATAGATTGTTTTTCTTTTGTTTTGTTCTTTAAAAAGGGAAGAAACAGACCTTTTTGCTATCTTGGCATAGCGATTGAGGGTGTGTTTGTAATAAATACAAACAATTAGCGAAAATTTTCTTTAATTAAATCGTTACTTGTAGAATTTGTTTTTAATTTTGCAGTCGGTTTTCATGGATTAAGAAAAAAGAGAAATATTTTATAAACCATTAAATTTCAAAAACAATGGCAACATTAGATTTAAGCAAGTATGGTATTAAGGATGTAAAAGAGATTTTACACAATCCTTCTTACGAAGTTCTGTTTGAGGAAGAAACCAAAGCAGGATTGGAAGGTTATGAAAAGGTCAGGTGACTGAACTCGGTGCTGTGAATGTAATGACGGGTATTTATACCGGTCGTTCTCCTAAGGATAAATTCTTTGTGATGAATGAAGCCAGTAAAGATACTATCTGGTGGACTACCGATGAATATAAAAACGACAACAAACCTTGCTCGGAAGCAGCTTGGGCCGATTTGAAAGCCAAAGCCGTTAAAGAACTTTCGGGAAAGAGATTGTTCGTAATGGATACTTTCTGCGGCGCTAACCCCGCTACTCGTTTGAAAGTTCGTTTCATCATGGAGGTTGCATGGCAAGCTCACTTCGTGAAGAACATGTTTATCCGTCCTACCGATGAAGAATTGGCTAACTACGGTGAACCCGATTTCGTGTCGTTCAACGCAGCCAAAGCGAAAGTAGACAACTACAAAGAGCTGGGTCTGAACTCTGAAACCGCTACCGTTTTCAACTTGAAGACTAACGAACAAGTTATCTTGAATACTTGGTACGGCGGTGAGATGAAGAAAGGTATCTTCTCAATCATGAACTATCTGAATCCTTTGAAAGGTATGGCTTCGATGCACTGCTCGGCCAACACCGATAAAGAAGGTAAGAGCACAGCTATCTTCTTCGGTCTTTCCGGAACGGGAAAAACTACTTTGTCTACCGACCCGAAACGTTTGCTTATCGGTGACGACGAACACGGCTGGGACAACGACGGTGTGTTCAACTACGAAGGCGGTTGCTATGCCAAAGTTATCAACTTGGATAAAGAAAGCGAACCCGATATTTACAATGCCATTACACGTGACGCTCTTCTCGAAAACGTTACGGTTGATGCCAACGGAAAGATCGATTTCGCAGATAAGAGCGTAACGGAAAATACTCGTGTATCTTATCCTATTTATCATATCAAGAATATCGTAGAACCGGTATCGAAAGGTCCTCACGCTAAACAAGTAATCTTCTTGTCGGCCGATGCATTCGGTGTTCTTCCTCCGGTTTCTATCTTGAACGCAGAACAAACCAAATACTATTTCTTGTCTGGTTTCACCGCTAAATTGGCCGGAACAGAACGCGGTATTACCGAACCGACTCCTACTTTCTCGGCTTGCTTCGGAGCTGCATTCTTGTCGTTGCATCCGACCAAATATGCCGAAGAGCTGGTTAAGAAAATGGAAATGGTAGGCGCTAAGGCTTATTTGGTGAACACCGGTTGGAACGGTACGGGCAAACGTATCTCTATCCGCGATACTCGTGGTATTATCGATGCTATTCTCGATGGCTCTATCGACAAAGCTCCGACAAAGGTTATTCCTTATTTCGACTTCGTTGTTCCTACTGAGTTGCCGGGTGTGGACAAAAATATCCTCGATCCTCGCGATACTTATGCTAATGCTGCCGATTGGGAAGTTAAAGCTAAGGATTTGGCCGCTCGTTTCATCAAGAACTTCTCTAAATTCGAAGGCAATGCCGCCGGTAAGGCTTTGGTTGCTGCCGGTCCGAAATTGTAATCGTACACGATTTGACTCTATACGCAACAGGCCGCTTCGTCGAAGCGGCCTGTTGTTTTGTGATGGTCCGGTGGATTTTCAATAACGATGAAAGTATTGTCTTCTGCTGTGTCTCGTGGTGTTATAAGGTGGGTATAATAGTGTATAAAACTTTTTTGGAAAATCGACGGGGCTGTTTCGACGAACCCTTTACTTCCCTATATTTTCCATGTGGAAAACAGACCGTAGTGCTATGGGATATGGCAAGGGAAAGGTTGAGATGCTTATACTTATTTTATTGAGGGCTATTTTGTTAGTCGGTTGGTAGTTTCCAACTTCTCCCCTGCTTCGATTTTCAATCGGAGATAGGGGACGTCGCAGGAGTGAATCCTACGGAGAGGGGTTAAATCTAAGAAGCTGTTTTAAATTTATTGAGAAATAATATTATCATTGCAAGCAGGTATGTTCCGGCCATATTGAGCCCCTGTCTGGCATTTTGAATCCCTTGATTTTTGTCGATAGCCCGCTATTGACTGCATATCTCGGACTCCAATCTGCTTCAACATAGGTCTCAATCTGTCTCGGAATAAATTTAAAACAGCTTCTTAGGTTTTGAGATTTTTTTTACAGGGAATTTAACCCCCTCGCCCTGCGGGCACTCCCCCTATATCGCTGCGCGACACAGAGGGAGAGGTTGCTACTCCCTGTTATTTTTGTGTTGCTGGTATTTTCTAACCCCTCCGTCACTGTGTGCCACCTCCCCTATATTTTGTATTACAAAACACAGGGGAGGAGGTTTAAAATATCACTCCGATAGAGGAATATAAATCTCCCACTGTTCTAAGAATTGATTTTTTATTATTCAGAATAAGAGGAGGAAAGAAGAAATGTCCTGCAATGCTGCGCGACACAGAGGGAGAGGTTGCTACTCCCTGTTATTTTTGTGTTACTGGTATTTTCTAACCCCTCCGTCCTGCGGACACCTTTCCTATATGGCTGATGCCACACCCCGCAATGCTACGGGACACGGCAGAAGGAAAGGGGTATATCCGATATAATGATTGATGTCGTTTTCAACCCCTCCGTCACTATGTGACACCTCCCCTATATTTTGCTGTGCAAAACACAGGGGGGAGGAGGAGAATCCCCATAAAGCACCGAAGGAGTAAAAACAGAGGAGGTTAAATATAGTTCGACTTTTCCATGTACTTCTTTTTGCTTTTATCGGGCGGTGAAGATGCCGGTTTACAACTTCACTTTCTTTATCTTACCCTTACTTTCGTTGTGCATACGGTCTACCGCCGTCACTACATATACATACTGACGGGTTCCGTGTTTATAAGGGAGCAAAAATTTCGTGTCCCGAGTAATGGCTACGAGATGTGATGCATCACATAAACAAATGTCTTCGCTGGGTGCAAAACGATAGACACAGAAATAAATTTGCTTCTGCATCTCATCGTCGGTTTTCTTTCTTTTCCACTGCAATTCGTATCCCTCGGGAGTCCATTTTGCCTTCAAGCCCTTCACCTCGTCGGGAGCCTTGCTGTCGATAAACGTATAGGCCGGAATAAGGGCGGGAACTGCATGGTAATATCCCTTCAAGTCATCGGCTATGCCTTTATAATTTTCCAACAAGGAATAGCCCGGCCAGAAACAGTTCCCACCTACGTGGTCGAGATAACGGCTCAACTGCATTTTATGGTTCAGTTGCGTGTATATGGGATTCACGTCGGTAGCATTCATCGTACGTGCTACGTCTTGACCGATGTAGAGATGACGTCCGTTGGCATGATTGTTCCACCAATAAATCAGTGTCTCGACACATGCGGCCTGATGACCTATCTCCCAATAAAGTTGCGGTAACATGTAATCGACCCAACCGTTGCGTGTCCACAGCAACACATCGGCATAGAGCTGGTCGTAGTTTTGCAACCCGTTCGTTGCACTGCCGTCCGGGTCGCTCTTTTGATTCCGGTAAATACCGAACGGGCTGATACCGAATCGCACCCACGGTTTACGCGATTTTATAATCTCGTGCAGTTCCTTAATCAATGCATTGACATTCTCCCGACGCCAATCGCCACGATCCATACCGTTACCGTACCGGGCATAACTGTTTTCATCGGGGAACTCGCTGCCTGCTATCGGATAAGGATAAAAATAGTCGTCCATGTGAATGGCATCTACATCGTATCGCGATACAATATCGTCGACTACCCGGCCGATGAAGCGGCGGCACTCCGGTAACCCCGGATCGAAATAGAGCTGTCGGCCATACCGAACGAACCATTCGGGGTGTTTATGATAGATGTGCGATGCGGCGAGCGGCTCATCGGCATTAGTTCCCACCCGATAAGGGTTGAGCCACGCATGCAACTCCATGTTGCGGGCATGACATTGCTCGATTATATACTGCAACGGGTCCCACAACGGTTCGGGAGCCACGCCTTGCTTCCCGGTCAGATACTTGCTCCACGGTTCAAGCTCCGAACGATAAAAGGCATCGGCCGTCGGGCGCACTTGGAAAATAACCGCATTGATACCGATATGCTGCAAACTATCCAACATTTGGTCGAAATAGTCTTGCATCGCATCCCGATTCATCTCCATGTAGCGACTCTGACCTACCGTGTGAATCCATGCGCCGCGAAATTCTCGTTTCGGGTGTTCTGCACCCTGCGACAGCATTCCGCTTAAAAAGGAAAACAATAATAGTGATAAATAAATTTTAAGTTTCATTGTATTGATTTTTGTTTTATGAGACAAAAAATAGTGCAAGGCAGGGAGATAACCAAATTTATTTGTTTCTGTGTTCGTTCATATTATCTTTGGCAAATATAGGATACGGCTCGGCATAGTCAAAACTGAAATGAGATTTCCGTTTGCCTCTGCGCTCACCTTTCACTATCTTTGCAATATGCGAGAATAAGTCGGGCTGGGCACGAAAAAAGAGATTGGTTTTATCCGACTCGTTTTTTACTCTGCATGCACAACGTGCAAAATATAGATATGATATGGATATTATATGGATTATTGTAGGAGCGATATGCTTGCTCGTCGGGTTAGCGGGTTGCTTTCTTCCGGCACTTCCGGGTCCTCCGCTCTCTCTTATGTGGGCATGATACTTCTTCATCTCACCGACAAGGTGCAGTTTACTGCGACACAACTTATCGTCTGGGCTATATTGGTCATTATCGTACAGGTGCTCGATTACCTCACACCTCTCATCGGTACGAAATACAGCGGAGGTAGCAAATGGGGGAACCGGGGCTGTATAGCGGGAACCGTCATCGGCATATTCCTCTTCCCTCCATGGGGCATTATTTTCGGTCCTCTCAGTGGGAGCCGTCATTGGCGAACTGTTGGGTGGCAAACTTACACACGAAGCTCTCAAAGCCGGGCTGGGCGCTTTTGTAGGATTTCTCTTGGGGGTAATTTTAAAGGTATCGCTCTGCGGTTATTTCGTGGTTGTCTTCATTTCTGCTCTATTCTGATTTCTTTTCTTTCTTTCCTGAGAAGAAAGACGAAAAATTTTTTTCGAGCGGTATGATGATGGCTCGGTCGATAGTTCGTGGGGATTGTCCTTGTATATTTCAACCCCTCTCCTCAGAAACGGTTTTTTTTCGATTTCTCCCCTATTGCTTCGCTACACCCCGCAATGCTACGGGGGCACGGCAAGGGAGAGGTTGATGCCCGGTTTGCTGCTGTCGCTGTTTTTTCAACCCCTCCGTCCTTCGGACACCTCCCCTATATTTTGCGTTGCAAAACACAGAGGAGGAGGTTTAATGCCTTTTTGTCGCATTATCTTGGCGAATGATATGGATTGCATTTCTCTTTCTCCCCCGCTTCAATTCTTCATTGAAGATAGGGGGGGTATAGTTCCGGCTTGCTGCATAGTAAATTAATTTGCCGGACTCTGTTGTCCCCACTGCCGGTATTTTCTAACCCTTCCGTCACTATGTGCCCCCCTCCCTCTATTGTATGGCTGTGCTACACCCTGTAAGGTTACGGGGGCGCGGCAAGGGAGGAGTTTAAAAAGTAACCCTCTATTCATATAGACTGAGTCATAATAATGGGGAGAGAAGGGGAAAATTTTTTGCGAAAAACGTCTTTTTTGCTATCTTAGTAGCGCAAAAAGGAGGTACAAACTATGGGGAAACGAGTATATTTAGGCTTGGGCTCGAATTTGGGGAATAAGGAGCGAATCGTGAGAAAAGCCATCGACAAGGTTGGTGAACGGGTGGGAGCGGTCGTTGCCGTGTCGTCGTTCTATAAGACGGCTCCGTGGGGCTATCAATCGGTGCATACGTTCTGTAACGCTGCTATCTCAGTAGATACCGATTTATCTCCCGAAGAGGTATTATTCACCGTACAGGAAATCGAGCGGGAATTGGGTAGTAAAAAGCATCGGGAAAGAGATGGCAGTTATGTCGACCGGCTTATCGATATAGATTTACTCGACTATGACGGTTTGGTGTTGGATACTCACTCGCTGGTGTTACCTCACCCGTATATGCACAAGCGGACTTTCGTGATGACCCCGCTTGCCGAAATAGCTCCGCAATGGGTGCACCCGGTATTGGGAAAGACGGCAACGGAGCTATTGGAAGGTTTACGGAACGAAAAGTGATTTAGCCCCAGAGTTTTATTTATATGATACGATCGGGGAAAGGCCTACAACATAGAGTGACTTTGCGTTTGCCGGTACATCTCTATTCTATGTACATTGTTTTTCGGTAAAATTGCAAATAAATTTGCTTTTGCTTTGGACTTGTACTATCTTTGTAGCCGAAAATGTGGAAGGATTTGGCTGCTTGCAACCACGGAAAAAATGCTAAAACTGCGTTACGGGGCTTTTCGAAGCCCGTCCGGCTTTATCAAATCACCTTTGTTTTCGTGGGAATTGCGGTCTTTCTTCCTCCAATAATGTATCACTATTATTCAGGAGAGAAACCAATGAATTATTTGTTTACCTCGGAATCGGTGTCGGAAGGACACCCCGATAAAGTGGCCGACCAGATATCGGACGCTTTGCTCGACGAGTTTCTGGCGTATGACCCGAACTCGAAAGTTGCATGCGAAACCCTTGTAACGACCGGTCAGGTCGTATTGGCAGGCGAGGTTAAATCGAATGCTTATGTCGATTTGATGGAGGTTGCCCGCAGAGTGATTCACCGTATCGGATATAATAAAAAGTTCGTATAAGTTCGATGCCGACTCGTGCGGTATTTTTTCGGCCATACACGAGCAGTCGGCCGATATCAATCGGGGCGTGGAGCGCGCCGAAGCGATGAGTCAGGGGGCGGGAGATCAGGTATGATGTTCAGGTATGCTTGCAATGAGACGGATAATTATATGCCGTTGTCGCTCGATTTGTCTCACTTGTTGCTTACCGAGCTGGCCGTTATCCGCCGGGAGGCTTCGGCAATGACCTATCTGCGCAAAGGGAAGGTGACTTCGTATTTGCGTCCCGACTCCAAATCGCAAGTAACCATCGAATATAATGAACGGAACGAACCTGTGCGGGTGCATACGATCGTATTGTCAACCCAGCACGACGAATTCGTGACTCCGGCCGATGACTCGAAAGAGGCTCAGGAAGCGGCCGACCGGGAGATGTTGCAGACGATTTACAACGATGTGAAACAGGTGTTGTTGCCTCGTGTGATCGCACAACTGCCCGAACGGGTACGAACCTTGTTCGACGACCAGTTGATTTTATTGGTGAATCCTACCGGCAAATTCGTTATCGGCGGGCCTCACGGGGATACGGGATTGACGGGTCGCAAGATTATCGTCGACACGTATGGAGGCAAAGGTGGTCACGGAGGTGGCGCATTTTCGGGGAAAGGATCCCTCGAAGGTGGACCGTTCGGCCGCATACGCCACTCGTCATATTGCCAAGAATTTGGTAGCGGCAGGGGTGTCGGACGAGATTCTGGTGCAGGTGTCGTATGCCATAGGTGTCGCCGAACCGGTGAGTGTTTATGTGAATACTTACGGTAAATCGCACGTGGCGATGAGCGATGCCGAGGTAGCCCGACGGGTATGCGAAATTTTCGACATGCGTCCGAAAGCCATTGAAGAGCGTTTGAAACTGCGTAATCCTATTTATGAGGAAACAGCTTCTTACGGTCACATGGGAAGAAAACCGCAAACTGTCGTGAAGACATTCAAATCGCATTATAACCCCGAACCGATCGTTCGTGAGGTAGAGCTGTTCACTTGGGAGAAACTCGATTATGTCGAAGTCGTGAAAAAGGCTTTCGGAATGGCATGATGAGGATTCGAGCGATCGTGTATGCCGGTTTTGCCGCGGTGATATGATTCCTTGATGATGGGGGATATTCATGGGAAATATTATATGACTATGAATTGTATAGATATAGATAGTTCGCAGCATGAACTTTACGACTCGTGGCGGAAATTGTATTCTGTCAGTTTCCCTATCTTCGAGCAGCGCACGCAAGAGCAGCAGGAAAAAGCGTTCTCGTGTGCCGATTATCATTTGGTAGGGTATAGCGAAGGGGATATGTTTGTCGGATTTATCTCCTATTGGGAGTTTGGCAGTTATAGGTATATAGAGCATTTCGCAGTGCATCAAGGATTACGAGGACGGGGGTATGGAAGCGAAATTTTGAATGCGTTTCTCCGCTACCTCTAAAATTGTTTTGCTGGAAATCGATCCTGTCGTCGATTCTGTTTCGAGAGCTCGTTTGAGATTTTACCGAAAGTGCGGCTTCCATGAGAACCTCTTTTGCCCATACGCATCCTCCCTATCGGGAGGGTTATTCGCCTCATTCATTGGTCGTGCTTACATCTCCCCGGTCTATAACAGAAAATGAGTACCGGATTTTTAGCACCGACTTGACCGAGGTCGTGATGCAACAAGGATAAAATTTCGACTCCTTTTGTTCGGAGGAGTATAAAAAGGTGTATTCAAAGAGCGAGGCTTGTACGATTTACAAGCCTCGCTCTTTGAATATATTGTGTTTCGATTAGGAATGATGTGTTGCCCTATTGCACGGAGGCTATAAAGAGGTGGATCTGTCGATTAGTGGGGATATCGGTTCAATCGGAAATCAGAGGGGATTGTCTTTTTATATTTCTACTCCTATATAATCTTTTTAACCCCCTCGTCCTGCGGGCACTCCCCTATATTCCCTAACGGAAACACCCCGCAATACTACGGGACACGGCAGGGGGAGAGGGATATTTTCGATATAAACTGATTGATGTGTCTTTTCAACCCCTCCGTCACTGCGTGCCACCTCCCTATATGGCTAACGCCACACAGGGGAGGAGTTTAAAGGTGAACCGATTCCTAAAAAGTTGGATAAGTTCAACCTAACCGGAAACGTTTCACTTCATAGTTAGCACCGTATTACTTGACCCCTCTCCCTCTGCTCATCGTAGAATGAGATGGGGGAGTGCCCTGCAGGGCGAGGGGGTTAAATATCTAATACAAACAGCCTGATGTGATGTTGTTTTCAACCCCTCCGTCGCTACGTTCCACTTCCCTTATATGGCTCCCGCCACACCCCGGAATGATGCTACGGGGCACGGCGGGAGGGGGAGATTGCAGCCCAATCCGTTCCCCTTGCTGCGTTTTTTTACCCCCCTCCGTCCTTCGGACACCTCCCCTATATTTTGCTGTGCAAAACACCCCGTAAGGTTACGGGACATGGCAGGGGAGGAGTAGTACGCTTTGTACAGAAATTTAAGCAAGAATCAACCTTTCACCGAAAAGTCCGGAATGTGTTTGTCGACAAGTGATTCATTGCTAAAATTCATGCCTACCCTACGGATTTTTGGCGGAACCGAAAAAGCTATGTGTGAAGGAGGAATCAGTAATTGCTGAAATTCTGGGGTTTGATGACGAACCCTACTCTCAGGCGAGAATGGAATTTGTTATAGTCGAGTAGTCCTTCGCCATAACCGTTGTAATATTGTATAAAGAAATATTGGTTTTCGTTGGGGAATAAGCGGGCATTCAGTTCGATAACGGTGTTGAAATTGAAATTCCAGCCGCTCCGCTTGGTGAGAATGACGGTAGCTCGAACCGACGATTGTCACTTATGTAACTACCTGCTAATTGAAAAATACCGCAGTATTTGAGGATATCCCGGTTGTTCCCGCTGTCGATGATAGGTATCCATGTTTTGAATTGAAGCTCTACATTGCGATCGACGGCGAGTGCACCCATAAACGAGATTTTATTCCAACTGCGAGACCAAATGCTGTCTTTCCCGTTCGATTCATGCTCGATCAGGAGCGAGACTTGTCCGATAAGTCTATTTCGATGTATGACCAGATGCGATAGCCCTATGCCGGGATTGAAGTTGAGATCGTACATCGGGAGAGATTCTTGAAAGACATTCCAAAATGCTTTTTGCGTATAGGTTATAAAGAGGTAGGTGTCGAATGGAAGTTTGCTTTTTGTAAGCCTCTGGCTGATGCTTAGTTGGAATTTTACATCGGAATTTTTATTGGTCGGTTTGCTCCCGATGGTCGTACCCCCGATAAAGTAGTTATCTTTGTATAGTGAAAAATAAGGTCTTTTGTCCAGCTCTTCACGCACGCTGTCGGGATTGTATCGGGGGACATCGTTTCGGATTTGGGTAAAACCCGGAATGCAGAGCAGAACTATCAGCAGTAAGATAAACAATCGTTTCATATACAAATATAACAAATGGTGGGAGAAATGAAAAATGAACTTGTTCATTTTTTTATTTCGAACCGCATCTATATCCGATACATTCCGATATAGATAATTGTGCAAATATATGCTATATCGGCTTTATTTTATAGGTAAAAAGGTCGTTCTTTTTCGCCGGTTTTTCCATTGTTGTCGGGTTTTATACTTTGTTTTGCCCGGATATTGTTTTGCTCCTCCCGTAAAATCCAGTACATTTGCAAGAAATGAAAATGTTTTTTGCATGAATAAAATAGGTGCGGTACTGTGTATTTGTGTCCTTTTGCTGTCGGGTTGCGGCGGCAAGGATAACGAGTTTGTCGTGGAGGGAACTATCAATAATTTAGGAGGACGCCCTATTTATGCCGTTTATGGTCTTGAAAACGGCATTGTCGTGGATACGCTTCGTCCGCAGAATGGTTTTATCACATTCAAAAACTCGGCTTCGGCAGTTATTCCCATACAGTTTTATTATTTCGATAAAACGCCCTTGACCAAGATATATGTGCAGAACGGCGACCGGATAGAATTGTCGGGCGACGGGCAGGATCCTTTCGGGTTGAGAGTGAAAGGAAGTTCTCTAAATAAGGATTTGTTTAAGTTCAATCAAGAGAATAAAGAGTTGTTGCAGTCTTGGTCGGCAGAAAGGAACATTTCGGCATCGGGAATGAGAACCCGGCGATACGAGCAGTTGAGCAAGGAGCTGCAAGGCGTTGTGGCAAAGTATGTAGGCGAACATAAAGATTCGCCCGTGAGCGCTATTTTGTTAGATGATTATGTGTTGGGAAGGGCGAGCGATGCGTTTTGCGATTCGTTGATCGGTTTGTTGGACGACCGTGTACTGTCGGCTCCGCCGGCCGCAGCATTGGAAATGTATCGACAATTTGAAACCATACAGAAGAGTGACACCGTATTACCTTATTTATCATTGACTACGGTGGCCGATACGACCGAACTACTGAATCCCCGAGAAGCCCAAGCGACCCTGCTTTGTTTTTGGGCTGCCGAGACACCCGGAACACAGAGGTACAGCGGCTTTTTAAGGGAGATAACAGAACGATACGATTCGTTGGTGCAGGTCGTGGAAATTTCGCTGGATAGGGACAGCGCCGTGTGGAAGGAGCGAATCGAGGCCGATTCGGCCGTATGGGCCCGGCGGTGGGCGAAAGGCGGTTATCTTTATCCGGGGGTGAAAGAGCTTCATATCCAAAGCATACCTTATCTGTTGGTCGCCGATTCTTTGGGGCGGATTGTCGCCCGAGGGCTTTCGCCCGACTCTTCGAGGGTTTATATCGAACGTTTAGTAACACCATAACCTATTATTGCAAAATCTATTACTATGTTGGTGAAAGTTTTTGGCGCAGCCGTGCAGGGTATCGATGCTCTTGTAGTGACTATCGAGGTGAACTGTTCGCAGGGTATCCGTTTCTTTATGGTGGGATTGCCCGATGCAGCCGTGAAAGAGAGCCACGAGCGAATTGTCTCGGCCGTGGAACATAACGGTTACAGATTTCCGAGGAAACAGGTAATCGTGAACATGTCGCCTGCCGATATACGCAAGGAAGGGGCGGCGTATGATTTGCCTTTGGCCGTGGGGATTTTGGCGAGCGACGAGAAGATAGAAACAGGTAAATTGAGCGAGTATATGTTGATGGGGGAGTTGTCTCTCGACGGCTCCATTCTTCCTATCAAGGGGGCGTTGCCCATAGCTATCAAGGCAAGGGAGGAGGGCTTTAAGGGGTTGATTATTCCCAAAGCCAATGTTCGCGAGGCTGCGGTAGTCAATCATCTCGATGTGTATGGCGTAGAGAATATCACCGAGGTGATTCGTTTCCTGAACGGGGAGATCGAGCTGGAACCGACGGTAATCGATACTCGTGCGGAATTTTTCAGGGAATATACCCATTTCGATTTGGATTTCAGCGATGTCAAAGGTCAGGAGAGTGTCAAGAGGGCTTTCGAAGTAGCGGCGGCCGGCGGACATAACATCATACTCATAGGGCCTCCGGGCGCCGGAAAATCGATGATGGCGAAGCGGTTGCCTTCTATACTACCGCCTCTCACATTGCAGGAAGCACTCGAAACGACCAAGATACATTCGGTCGCCGGACGCATGGAGAGGGGTAGTTCGCTGTTGTCGCAACGGCCGTTCCGGTCGCCGCATCATACCATATCGCCGGTAGCGTTGGTGGGCGGCGGGACTTTTCCCCAGCCGGGTGAAATTTCATTGGCACACAACGGGGTGCTTTTTCTCGACGAGTTGCCCGAGTTTTCACGTCAAGTCCTCGAAGTGATGCGTCAACCGCTCGAAGACCGCAAGATAACGATAGCACGTGCGAAATACTCGATAGAATATCCCGCCGGGGTGATGTTGGTCGCTTCGATGAATCCTTGTCCTTGCGGATATTATAACCACCCGGAGAAAGAGTGTATATGCAGCCCGGGAACGATACAACGTTATTTGGGAAAAATTTCGGGCCCTCTGCTCGACCGCATAGACATACAAGTGGAGATCGTTCCCGTCCCGTTCGAGAAAATCTCCGACACCCGTCCGGCGGAGTCGAGCGAGTCGATTCGTCGACGAGTCATTGCCGCAAGAGAAATTCAAGCCGCACGCTTTGCCGACTATCCCGGCATTCATTGCAATGCCCAAATGACTACCCGGCTGCTGAACCAATTCGCTGTCCCCGATGAGGCGGGATTGAAACGGCTGAAAGATGTGATGAACCGTTTCCACCTGTCGGCACGGGCCTACGACCGTATTTTGAAAGTAGCACGTACCATTGCCGATTTGGAAGGTAGCGAAGGGGTACAGGTGCAACACATCAACGAAGCGGTGAATTACCGAAATCTCGACCGGGAGAATTGGGGAGATAGGTAGAAATTGTTTGTCTTGCAGACCTATATTAAAGTATAGTGAAACTCAGATATAACGATATGAAGAACATAACCGTATTTTTGGCATCCAGCGACGAGTTGAAAAACGACCGTAACAGCTTCCATTCATTGGTGGCTTCTTTGGACGAAATTTTCGAGCCTCGGGGGTATCGCATAAGGTGCAGACGTTGGGAAGATTTTTCGGCATTTTGCACCGGAAGCCGTACTCAGGACGACTACAACCGCATAGTACGTGCCAGCGATATTTGTATCTGTATGTTTCATCGCAAAGCGGGAGAATACACCATAGAGGAGTTCAATCAAGCCTTAGACGAATATGTGAAGAGTCAGAGTCACCCCAAGACATTTGTCTATATTCGAGCCTTGATAGAAGGTGAAATGGAAGACGAGGCATTGAAACGATTCAAGGAAGATTTGTTCGATCGGGTGGGGCATTATTGGTGCAACTATGCTACCGACGATGCCATGAAGTTGCATTTTGTCATGCAGTTGGAGCGGATCATTCCATCGGTATCGGGCAACGCTTCCGTAACCGAGGGTAACCACTTTAAGATAGAGAACGGAGTCGTTTCGCTTTACGGCCACAAGATAGCCGAACTGGACAATCTCTCTTTTGCCGCCGAGAATCCGGAATACCTTTCGTTGAAAGAGTCCATCGCCCGATTGAATACAGAGATCGCCCGACTGAGAGCGACCGGTGTCGCCGAGCTCCAACCGATGATTGACGAGAAACAGGCGGAACTATACAAGAAACGGGAAAGTCTCAATCGATTGGAGAGCCGGCTGTTCGATCTTGCTCTATCCATCAACAAGCTGATCGGGAGCGGAACGCCGGTGAGCGAGCGCAAACGGTTGGCGATAGAGATGTTCGAGCGAGGGAACAGCAAAGGGGTCGTGGAGATTTTGAATGAAAAAGATATCGCCGCCGATGCCGCTCAGGCCCGCAAGGAGATAGAGCAAGGGAAACTACTGGTCGATTCCGGTCGGTCGCTTATCGAGGCGGGACTTCAAAAGACACGATCGTTGGCCGAGGAGTATGTTTTGCGGGCAAAGGCTTTGATGACAGACTATGCAGAGCCTCGTCGCTTCGAATTGGCTTGCCATGCCTATGAGCAGGGTATCGAGCTGACCCGTGCCAACCTTTCGGAGGAAGAGTTGGCAAAAAGTTTGTTTGAGTATGGTCATTTTTTACAGACAAACAAACGATACGATTTGGCGGAAGTTCGTTATCGAAAAATTTAGACATTTGCCAGCGACTTGCAGCTATTAGTCCATATGCCTACGAGCCGGACTTGGCCGGTACTCAAAATAACTTAGGCGTTTTGTATAACAATACCCAACGTTACAAGGAAAGCGAGAAGATGTATCTCTCTGCCTTGAAAATTTGTCAGCGACTCACGGCGGCGAATCCACAAGTGTACGAGCCGGATTTGGCAATGACACAAAATAATTTAGGTCTTTTGTATAGCGATATCCGACGTTATGAGGAGAGCGAAGAGATGCACCTCTCCGCCGTGGAGATTTATCAACGGCTCACGATAGTGAATCCACAGGTGTACGAGCCGGATTTGGCAATGGCTCAAAGTAATTTAGGTACTTTGTACAAAGATACCCGACGTTATGAAGATAGCGAGAAGCTGTGTCTTTCCGCCATGGAAATTCGACGACGGCTTGCAGCGGCAAATCCACAGGTTTACGAGCCGGATTTGGCAATGACACAATATAACTTAGGCTGTTTGTACAGCGACACCCAACGTTATGAGGATAGCGAGAAGATGTATCTTTCCGCCATGGAAATTCGACGACGACTTGCCGTGGCGAATCCACAGGTGTACGAGCCGGATTTGGCAGATACTCAGTATAACTTAGGTTGTTTGTATTACAATATCCAACGTTATGAGGATAGCGAGGAGATGTATCTCTCTGCCTTGGAGGTTTATCAACGGCTTACGGCAGTGAATCCACAAGTGTACGAGCCGTATTTAGTACGAGCGTGCAATAACCTTTCATTCTTATTTCTCGCTCAGGGCAATTTTGAAGAAGCTGAACGGTATGCCCGTGAGGGATCAAAATATGATTTTACTCATCATACTATTTATACAAATCTTGCGGCATCCCTTCTTCTTCAAGGTCGATATGCCGAGGCGGAAGAGATATACCTGCGATACAAGGAAGAGCTAAAAGAGGACTTTCTCTCGGATTTCGAAGATTTCTATCGACGGGGAATTATTCCACCGGAACGGGAAGACGATGTGGAACGGATAAAAAAGCTGTTGTCGAAATAGGCAGAGACATACATTCGATCGGGATCGCTGCGGGTGCGGATTAGGGAGTATAACGCATCATTGGATAAACGAGCCGAGTTGCTTGTATACTATACAGAAAAACAAAATTCGGATATGGAAACAAAGAAAGAAACAAAGAAAAACACACGTCTGTTGTCATTGGATACCCTTCGGGGATTCGATATGCTTTTTATTATGGGTTTCGCCCCGTTGGTAGTCGCCTTGAATGCCTTGCACCCGACGGCGGTGGGCGATGTCATAGCGGGGCACATGCGGCACGTCCCGTGGGACGGGTTTACCCAACACGATATGATATTCCCCTTGTTCTTGTTTATCGCAGGTATATCTTTCCCGTTTTCATTGGCCAAGCAAAGGGGGAGCGGATCGAGCGACAAACATATTTACCTGAGGGTTTTCCGCCGGGGTGTCACCCTCGTTTTGCTGGGATTCTTGTATAACGGATTCTTACAGTTGAATTTCCCCGATGTGCGTTTGGCAAGCGTTTTTGGGGCGTATCGGGCTGGCGTGGATGCTCGGGGCTTTCATTTACATGAGTTTGAAAAAGTCGGTACAATATGGTTTGATTGTCTTTATCTTGGTGGGTTATTGGTTGCTGTTGGCCTTTGTGCCGGCTCCCGATGCTGCGGGGGCTTCCCCTCTTTCTATCGAAGGGAATCTGGTCGGATATATCGATCGGCATTGTTTGCCGGGGAAATTGATATACGGTAATTTCGACCCGGAGGGTTTACTGAGCACGCTTCCGGCGATAGTCTCGGCATTATTGGGAATTTATGCGGGGGAAATCGTCCGTTCTACCCGCTTGGGAAGCGGAGAGAGAAAGAGTTTGCTTTTGTCGGGAATCGGGGTTGTGTTGGTCGCCATAGGGCTGGTTTGGAATACCGTATTCCCGATTAACAAAATGCTTTGGAGCAGTTCGTTTACCTGTTTCGTGGGAGGGCTTTCGTTCTTGTTATTCGCTTTGTTCTATTATATCGTCGATGTGAAAGGGTGGAAATCGTGGACTCTCTTTTTCCGAGTGATAGGACTAAATTCGATAACGATTTATCTGGCGCAGCAGGTGGTAGGATTTTCTCACATGAATAAGTTTTTGTTCGGAGGTATATCCCAATGGGTGGGAGAATGTGCCGGCGAGCCTGCCGGTGCGGTCGTCCTTCGTGCAGGATATGTCGCTTGTTGCTGGTTCTTCCTCTATTTTCTGTATCGGAAAAATATTTTCCTGAAAGTATAGTTTGTCGGTGGTGAACTCGTTCCATCTTATCTACGATGAGCAGGGGAAAGGAGCCTTGCCTCTGTTGCTTTTACTGCTGGTATTTCTTTAACCCCTCCGTCCTACGGCCACCTCCCCTATATTTTGTTTGTCAACAAAACACCCCGCAATACTACGGGACGCGGCAGGGGAGGAGTGTAGGAATCTTTCGATGGCATCGCTCTACTGTTTTTTTCAGTCCTTCTGTCCTGTGAGTATTCGTTCCATCTCATCTACGATGAGCGGGGGAGAGGAGCCTTGCCTCTGTTTCTTTTACTGCTGGTATTTCTTTAACTCCTCCGTCCTACGCTATATTTTGCGTTGCAAAACACCCCGTAATGCTACGGGACGCGGCAGGGGAGGAGCGAAATGTTTCGAATGTTACAAGGTCTGGCGGGAGGAGGGGGAGGGCTGTTTCAATAGAGAAGCATAAATCTTACTCGTCGTTTTAAGAGCTGACTTTTTGTTTTTTGAAACACAGGGGAGAGTGGGGAATGGGGGAGGCAGCGATGAAGAGAGGAATAGAAAAAATAAAAACGGTTTCTTACATTTTTTAATTTCACAATTCCGGTCGAAAATGTTATCTTTGTTTCTCTTAAACAGGATTATTCATACGAATATAAAAGAAATATATCGTGGCCAAAGAAATTGTCGAAACTCCGCTGATGAAACAGTATATCGAGATGAAAGCCAAGCATCCCGATGCGATATTGCTTTTCAGGGTGGGGGACTTTTATGAAACGTTTTCGGACGATGCTTTGGTGGCATCGGAAATATTGGGGATTACATTGACTCGCCGGGCAAATGGAGCCGCCCAGTATGTGGAGTTGGCCGGTTTTCCCCATCATGCTCTCGATACTTACCTTCCCAAGTTGGTGCGTGCCGGAAAACGGGTGGCTATTTGCGAACAGCTGGAAGACCCGAAACTGACAAAAAAATTGGTCAAGCGCGGTATTACGGAATTGGTAACACCGGGCGTGTCGATTAACGACAATATTCTCGATCACCGAGAGAATAATTTCTTGGCGGGTGTTCATTTCGGGAAAGGTAACAAAGTGGGTGTGGCTTTTCTCGATATATCGACGGGTGAGTTCTTGACCGCCGAGGGAGATTTCGACTATGTGGACAAGCTGTTGGGCAATTTCTCTCCGAAAGAGGTGCTGTTCGAACGCACGAAACGGAAATTGTTCGAGGAGCATTTCGGTTCCCGTTTTTTTACTTTCGAGTTGGACGATTGGGTTTATACCGAGGATGCCGCTTCGGATCGCTTATTACGTCACTTCGAGACGAAAAACCTCAAAGGTTTCGGAATTCACAATATGCCCAACGCCATTATCGCCGCGGGGTCTCTGCTTCATTATTTGGATATTACACAGCATACGCAGATTTCGCACATTACATCGCTGTCTCGTATCGAGGAGGAGCGATATGTGCGATTGGATAAATTCACGGTGCGGAGTCTCGAATTGCTTTCTCCGATGAACGAAGGGGGAAAGAGCCTGCTCGACGTGATAGACCGGACTGTCACCCCGATGGGGGCACGTATGCTCAAACGGTGGGTTGTCTTTCCGTTGAAAGATGTGAAGCCTATCGAGGATCGGTTGAACGGGTGGAGTTCTTTTCCGCCACCCCGAAGTTAGGGAGGTTATCGATCCGCAACTCGATACGATAGGCGATATGGAACGCCTCATTTCGAAAGTAGCGGTGGGGCGTATTTCGCCTCGCGAGGTGGTTCAGTTGAAGGTGGCATTGTCGGCGATAGAGCCTATCAAGGCTGTTTGCGAGCAGAGCGATGAACCTGTATTGCAACGTATCGGGGAGCAACTGAATTGCTGTACGATCATCAGGGACCGAATCGAGCATGAAATTAATCCCGATGCGCCCAATTTGGTGAATCGGGGAGGAATTATCCGCAAGGGGGTGAACGACGAACTCGACGAGTTGCGAGAAATTTCCTATTCGGGGAAAGACTATTTGTTGCACGTGCAGCAGCGCGAGAGTGAGAAGACGGGTATTCCCAGCTTGAAAATCGGGTATAACAACGTATTCGGGTATTACATCGAAGTGCGCAATACTCACAAGGACAAGGTTCCTTCCGATTGGATCAGAAAGCAGACGTTGGTGAGCGCAGAGCGTTATATCACCCAAGAGTTGAAAGAATACGAGGAGAAGATTTTGGGGGCAGAAGAGAAGATTCTTTCATTGGAAACGCAGTTGTTCAATGATTTGATTCTTGCATTGACGGAGTATATTCCTGCCATACAACTCGATTCCAATCTCATTGCGCGGCTCGACTGCTTGTTGTCGTTCGTGAAGTCGGCCGTGGAAAACCGGTATATTCGTCCCGAAGTAAACGATTCGCTGGTTATCGACATCAAGGAAGGACGTCACCCGGTTATCGAGAAACAGTTGCCACCGGGCGAACCCTACATCAGCAACAGTGTCGAGCTCGACAACGACAAGCAGCAAATCATGATGATAACGGGACCCAACATGGCCGGTAAATCGGCGTTGTTGCGCCAGACCGCTTTGATTGTTCTGATGGCTCAGATAGGAAGTTTCGTTCCGGCCGAGGCCGCTAAGATAGGGATTGTGGACAAGATTTTCACTCGTGTAGGGGCATCGGACAATATCTCGCTCGGCGAATCTACCTTTATGGTCGAGATGACCGAGGCCGCCGATATTCTCAACAATCTGTCGGAGCGGAGTTTGGTTCTGTTCGACGAGTTGGGACGGGGAACGAGTACTTACGACGGTATATCTATCGCGTGGGCTATTGTCGAGCACATACACGAACACCCCAAGGCTCGTGCCAAGACGTTGTTCGCTACCCATTATCACGAGCTGAACGAAATGGAACGTACTTATAAACGCATTGTCAATTATAACGTTTCGGTAAAAGAGGTCGACAACAAGGTGATATTCTTGCGGAAATTGGTACGCGGCGGGAGTGAGCACAGTTTCGGTATCCATGTGGCGAAGCTGGCCGGTATGCCCCAGAGCATCGTCAAGCGGGCCAACCAGATTTTGAAACAGTTGGAGTCGGAGAACCGTCAGAACGGTATCGCCAAGCCTACCGCCGAAATCGCTTCGTCGAGAGGTGGCATGCAGTTGAGTTTTTCCAACTGGACGACCCTGTGCTTTCACAGGTTCGGGACGAAATTTTACAGGTCGATATCAATAACCTTACACCGGTAGAAGCATTGAATAAACTGAACGAAATACGAAAAATAATCACCGGGAAATAGAACGGTTTGTTTATGATGAAGAGAAGCGATTTTGAAATTATGGCGCCGGTGGGTTCGTACGATTCTTTGACGGCGGCCATACAGGGGAGGGGCCGATTCGGTATATTTCGGTATCGAGGGGCTGAATATGCGAGCCCGTTCGTCGAATAATTTTACGATAGACGATTTACACGAGATCGTGCGTATTTGTAACGAGCATCACATAAAGAGTTATCTGACGGTCAATACCGTTATCTACGACGAAGATATACCTCTGTTACATCGTATTATCGATGCGGCGAAGGAGGCCGGGCTCTCGGCTATTATCGCCAGCGATGTGGCGGCTATGACCTATGCCCGCGAGATAGGGGTAGAGGTGCATTTGTCGACCCAGCTGAATATTTCCAATACCGAGGCGTTGCGATTCTATGCCCGTTTTGCCGATGTGGTGGTACTGGCTCGGGAGTTGAATATGGAACAGGTAGCCCGTATTCACGAAGCCATTTTGCGGGGATCGTATCGTGGGGCCGGGCGGAGAACCGGTACGTATCGAGATGTTCTGCCACGGCGCTTTGTGCATGGCGGTATCGGGCAAATGCTATTTGAGTCTTCACGAAATGAATGCTTCGGCGAATCGAGGGGCTTGTATGCAGATTTGTCGCCGTTCATACGAAGTGAAAGACAAGGAGACCGGTAACGAGTTGGAAGTGGATAACGCTTACATCATGTCGCCGAAGGACTTGAAAACGATACATTTCCTGAACAAACTGATCGATTCGGGGGTGCGGGTATTTAAAATCGAGGGTCGTGCAAGGGGACCGGAATATATGCGTACGGTCGTTTCGTGTTACAACGAGGCCATCGAGTCTTATTTGAACGACGACTTTACCGACGAGAAGGTCGCACAGTGGGACGAACGGCTCGCTACCGTCTTTAATCGAGGGTTTTGGAACGGATATTATTTGGGTCAGCGCTTGGGCGAATGGACTCACAATTATGGCTCGGGAGCCACGAAACGAAAGATATATATAGGCAAGGGCGTGAAGTATTTTTCCAACCTCGGTGTGGCCGAATTTCTCATGGAGAGCGGTTCGTTGAGCGTGGGAGACGAGATACTCGTCACCGGCCCGACGACCGGTGCGCTTATCCGCAAGGTGGAGGAGATACGAGTCGATTTGAAACCGGTACAAAAGACGGTAAAAGGCGAGCGGTTCTCGATGCGTATCGATGAGAAGATACGACCGTCGGATAAATTATTTAAATGGGTGGATAGTTCGGAACTTAATACAAAATAAAGATGTTCATGAAACGGGCGATAGTTATACTTTGTGGAATCGTATGCACCGGACAGCTTTTGGCCGCCAAGCCGGGAATCCCGGCTTATAACGATGACAGGGCTTTGATAGATAGGGGAATCTTTCTCTTTCAAGAGAAGAACTACGCGGGTTGTGCCGATGTGATGAAAGAGGCTTGTGAAGGCGATTTGTCGCCTGAGCAGCGGGAAACGGCCGACTGGTATATCGCTCTTTCGGAAGCCCGCAATTATTCGCCGCAGGCTGTACGGCGGTTAACGGATTTTTTGCGAAATTATCCGGATTCTAAACATACTTTGCAGGCTCGGTTGGCATTGGCCGATTATTATTACGACAGCCAAGATTATGCAAAAGCCTTGAAAACCTATCAGACGGTAAATGTGAGTCTGTTGACCGGCGACGAGGAGGACCGGTGGGGATATCGCACGGCATGTTCTTTGTTGAAGACCGGTAATCCCGATGCGGCGAAACCGCTGTTTCAGCTTCTAATCGGGAAAGAGAGATTTCGGACAGGAGCCACTTTCTACCTTTCGTATATACAGATGAACGAGGGAGACGATAGAGCCGCTTTAAGCGGATTTTCGAAAGTGGCGGACGACAGGAGTTTCGGCTATGCCGCACGGCTGCACATGTTGCAGATTTATTTCGGGCAAAAAACGTTTCGCACAGGTATTGTCCGAGGGTAAAGCGTTGTTGTCCCGTCCGTCTTCCGATGCCGACTTATACACCGAGCTTCTTCGGTTGCTCGGCGAAAGCGCTTATCAAGAAGGTGGCGATGAAGCGGCGACGGAATATTTGGAAAGGTATTTGCAACGATGTCGCAAACCCGAACGCTCTTCTCTTTATGTCATGGGTGTCATGGCCTATCGCCGGGGAGAAGATGGCGAGGCGATCGATTATTTGGGGCGTGTGACCGGCGTGGACGATGCTCTTTCTCAAAATGCTTATCTTTATATCGGGCAAGCCTATTTGCGAGCGGGAGATAAAAATAATGCCCGCATGGCGTTCGAGATGGCTTCACAAGGAAATTACGACCGTCAGGTTCGGGAAACGGCGCTTTACAACTATGCGCTCTGCCTGTATGATCGCACGGCTTCGCCTTTCGATAACTCGGTGGGTGTGTTCGAACGTTTCTTGAACGAGTTTCCCGGTTCTCGCTATGCCGACAAGATTAACGACTATTTGGTAGAGGTTTACATGACGACCCGTAATTATCGGTCGGCACTGGCGTCTATCGATAAAATACGGAAGCCCGACGGGAAAATACTCGCCGCCAAGCAGCGCATTCTTTTCCAGTTGGGGACAGAGGCTTTCACCAATGCCCGTATCGCTGATGCCGAAAGTTTGTTTAGCCGGGCGATCGCTGTGGGAAACTATGATACCGATATACGGGGTAAGGCTGCGTTTTGGCTCGCCGAGTGCCAATATCGTCGGGAACAATACGATATCGCTGCCCGGAATTATTCGGCATATCTTTCTTCCAGCAAGGACAAGCGGAGCGAAATGTATTCGCTGGCTTGGTACGATTGGGCCTACTGTCAGTTCAAACAGCATAACTTCTCGCAAGCCCTCGACGGTTTTTCCCGGTATGTCTCTGTACAGACCGGAGGAAATCGAAGCATGCTTGCCGATGCCTATTCCCGGATAGGCGATTGCTATTATTACGCCCGTCGGTTCGCCGATGCCGAGCAGTATTATGCCCGGGCCCAAGAGACCGATGTCGCGAACGGAGATTATGCCCTTTTTCAAAAAGCTTTCATGGCGGGATTGCAGAGGAATCACGAACGCAAAATAGAGTTGTTGGACAAATTGATTGTAGATTATCCCCGTTCGGGGTATCTGGCGAACGCATGGTTCGAAAAGGGACAGGCTTATACGATATTGAATAGGAATAACGATGCTATCGTATGTTACAAACAGTTAATCGCCGATTATCCCCAGAGCGCGATTGCCCGCAAGGGAGGTTTGCAGTTGGGTATGGTCTATTTCAATAACGGGCAGACAGACGAATCGGTGGCTGCTTACCAGCAAGTGATAGAGCGTTATCCGACCAGCGAGGAGGCTCGCATAGCGGTCGCCGACCTCAAATCGGTATATGTAGAGAAAGATGCAGTCGATGCCTACGCTAACTATCTGAACAGCGTGGGACGGTCGGAACAGGCCCCTGTGAGCGAATTGGATTCTTTGTCGTATATGGCAGCCGAGCGCACTTATATGACGGGGAAAGGTATCGCTTCGTTGAAGAAGTATGTACGAAATTATCCGTCGGGCGCGTTTTTGATTCCGGCTAATTACTATATCGGGAAAGCATCGTCTGCAGCGAAAGACTACGACAAAGCTCTTCCGGCGTTCGACTATGTGGTGACGAACAGTCCCGACGGCGAGTTTGCCGAAGAAGCATTGGCCCGCAAGTGCGAGATACTTTATTTGAAAGCTCGTTATGACGAGGCTTTTGCCGGATTCAAGGAGTTGGAAAAGAAAGCGACTGTCGGAGAGAACAAACAGGCCGCCCGGTTGGGTATGCTTCGTATTGCCCGAAATAAGCGGCAATATGGCGAGGTGGTAACAGTTGCTGACAAGTTGTTGAGCGAAAGCAAACTTTCTCCCGATTTGCGGCAAGAGATTTTGTTTGCTCGTGCCGATGCCTATTTCCATACGGGAAAGGGAGAAAATGCGGCCGATGACTGGCGGGAGCTTTCGAAAGATACCCGTTCGATTTACGGGGCGCAAAGTGCCTATTTATTGGCCCAATATCAATTCGACAATAAAGCGATCGATACGGCTGAAAAGACGCTGAATACTTTTATCGACAAAGGTACTCCCCACAATTATTGGTTGGCTCGGGCATTCTTGCTCATGGCCAACATTTATGAAAAACGGGGCGAGACTTTCCAAGCCCGTCAATATTTGCAAAGTTTGCGGAATAACTATCCGGCTAGCGACGACGATATTATTTCCCGGATAGACAAGAAATTGAGCGAACTGGGACAAACAGAGTAGTTGAACGATACAATATGTATGGCTTATGAAACGGTTTTCTTTTTTAATCATATCGGTTTTCCCATTCTTCCTGTCGGCACAGGTACGTTCCGATTCGTTGCGGCGGGAAGTAACCATAGAAAAAGATTTTACACCTATCGTGCGCGATGCGTCTAAAATCAATACATTGCCCGAAGTGGAAGCACCGACGGTAACCAAACAATCTATACGGTATAGCGACTGGACGGTTCCGGCTCCCCTCGAACCTCGCGCTGTCTTGTTGGCTCCCGGCGGTTTCGGAGAAAAACCCGAAGAAAATCAATCGAGGGGATACGTGGATTTCGGGATAGGCAATTACCTGAATATGGTCGGGAATGCCGGTTATCGTATTTTGCAGAATGACAAAGACAAGTTGGGTGTGTGGTTGCAGCATCGCTCTACTTGCGGAACGGTGGATTACAATCAATCGTTAACGGAGGACTATCCCAACTCGAAGAAGATGCACCGGCTCGAAGAGCGAGTGGTCGCCGATTATCTTCACTCCTTCGGGAAGCTGGATTTGGGAATAAGCGGCGGTTATCGTTACGACTCCTTCAACTATTACGGATTGCGATACCCCGGTTTGACGGGAATATCTTCGCCTAACCAAGAGATAAACCGGTTCTTCTTGAAAAGCCATATAGCCTCGACTGCCGGAGAGTCGGACCTACTTTATAAAGTTTCATTGGCATATTACCGATACGGGTATCACCGGGGATATTTACAAAGTGAAAAAGGGGCTGCCGAGAATTTAGTGAATGCAGACTTTACATTGTCTGCGCCGATCGACAGACGCAGCTCTATTTCTTTGGACGGTTCTTTTCGATTATGTGGGTTACAGCCGGTTACAGTCGGCAGCGAATTACGGTATGATTTCATTGAATCCCCGGTATGACTGGCGGAATGAACACGTGGCTTTTGCGGTCGGTGTCAAGGCCGATGTTTTTTCAACAACGGAACTATTTTGCGATTCTCTCCCGATGTGCGATTCGATTGGACGATAGTTCCCGATGTACAGTTTTATACGGCTTTTACGGGCGGGAAGAAACTGAATACGTGGCGAAGTGTTTCGGCCTATACGCTCTACTTCAATCCGTCGGCACAGGTAGATAATACGTATGTGCCGTTGGATGCCTCATTGGGAATACGCATTAACGCATTACCCGGATTTTCCATAGGGCTTTCGGGCGGTTATGAAATTTGTAAAAAGGCGTTGTTCCTTTTACCCGAAGATTTGGACGGAAAGTTTACAGGTGTGTCGCGTTTTTGGGGTATCGATGCCAATGCTTTGAAAGCAGAGCTCGATGTATCTTATCGTTACGGTACGAAATTGGAGGCTTCGGCGAAGGTCGGGTATCACCGATGGAAGACCGCCGATGGGGGAGACGATTTCGTATAACCGTCCGCAGTGGGAAGGAGGAGTGAATATCCGTTATATGCCTGTTCGCCCGTTCACGCTCGAAGCCGGATATGAGTTTGCTGCGGGTCGGGAGTATTCAAATCTCGGAAAGCTCTCCGATATACATCTCGTTCACTTGAAAGCCTCGTATGCTTTCACTTCTTGGTTTTCGCTTTACGGACTTACCGACAATGTGCTGAACCGGAAATACGATATTCTTTTACGGTATGCCGGCACAAGGCATCAATTTCATGTTCGGGGTCGATTTGAAATTTTGAGGGTAAGAGGTCTGTTCTCGACATTTTTAACCCTTCCATCACTATGTGTGCCACCTCCCCTATATGACTAACGCCGCACCCCGCAATACTACGGGACGCGGCAGGGGAGAAGAAGGATTTAACCTCTCCCACCGTGTCGGGAGTACTCATGGGACGAGTGGGTAGTTTAAAAACAGGATTTATCTCGTCAGCTTTTTCGGAGGGAATAGTATAGGAGAAAGGCGTTGGGGAGGATATGCGACAAAAACTCTACATGGTAGGAACGATTCAAAATGTGTGCGATATACATTATTTAATAAAAAAGTAGAAAAAAGCTCTGTATTACAATCTGTTTTTTCTAATTTTGCGCAAAATTTGAACGAACATTGCGCATATGGCAAAAAATTTGGTAATCGTAGAGTCTCCGGCAAAGGCTAAAACCATTGAGAAGTTTTTAGGAAAGGATTTCGAAGTCCTTTCGAGCTACGGACATATCCGTGATCTCAAAAAAAAGGATTTCAGTGTGGATATCGAGCATAACTATAAACCTATTTATGAAATCCCCGCCGACAAAAAAAAAAGTTGGTGGAAACGCTGAAACAGGAGGCAGACAAAGCGGATATGGTTTGGCTGGCTTCCGATGAGGACCGCGAGGGAGAGGCTATCGCATGGCACTTGTTCGAAGTGTTGAAATTGAAACCGGAGAAAACGAAACGGATTGTATTCCATGAGATTACCAAAGATGCCATACTCCATGCCATTGAGAATCCCCGGGATATAGATTTGAATCGGGTAGATGCCCAGCAGGCTCGCAGGGTACTCGACCGTATCGTGGGATTCGAACTTTCGCCTGTTCTGTGGAAAAAGGTGAAGCCCGCTTTGTCGGCCGGTCGTGTACAATCGGTCGCAGTGCGCTTGATTGTAGAACGGGAGCGAGAAATCTCGGCGTTCAAGCCCGAAGCAGCCTATCGGGTGATCGGGGAATTTTTGTTACCCGGAGGGGAATTGTTGAAGGCCGAATTGAGCCAACGATTGAAAACCGAAGACGAGGCGAAGGCTTTGCTCGAAGCCTGCAAGACCGCACGGTTCTCTATCGGGGACGTGACGGTGAAACCTGCAAAGAAATCGCCTGCGGCTCCGTTCACCACTTCCACATTGCAACAGGAAGCCGCCCGGAAATTGGGCTTCTCCGTGGCTCAAACCATGATGGTGGCTCAACGGCTTTATGAGGCGGGACATATCACCTATATGCGTACCGACTCGGTGAATTTGTCATCGCTGGCTATAAATACGACCAAAGACGAGATTGTAAAAAACTTTGGGCGAGAGATATTCTGCATATTCGAAATTACCATACGCATACCAAAGGAGCACAGGAAGCGCACGAGGCAATACGTCCCACGTACATCAGCCATCACGAAATCAATGCTTCCTCTCAGGAAAAACGATTATATGAATTGATTTGGAAACGTACGATCGCTTCGCAAATGAGCGATGCCGAGTTGGAAAAAGACGACTGCGACCATCGCTGTTTCGGGAAGGAAAGAACACTTCGTCGCCGTGGGCGAGGTCTTGAAATTCGACGGTTTCCTGAAAGTGTATATGGAGTCTACCGATGACGAAGGCGATGCAGAAGGAAACGACAAGATGTTACCTGCATTGGCGAAAGGCGATGTGCTGACATTGTCGTCGGTCACGGCAACGGAACGTTTCTCGCAAGCTCCCGCCCGCTATACCGAGGCCAGTCTGGTTCGTAAATTGGAAGAGCTGGGTATCGGTCGGCCTTCTACCTATGCACCAACCATTTCGACCATACAGCAACGCGAATATGTCGAGAAGGGCGATCGGAAAGGAACGGAGCGGAAATATCGTATGTTGACGCTGCACGATGGGAAAATCGAATCGGGAGAGAAAACCGAGCTCACAGGAGCCGATAAAGGCAAACTGCTCCCCACCGATATAGGAGTTGTCGTCAACGATTTCTTGACGGAGTATTTCCCCGATATTCTCAATTATAACTTTACGGCGAATGTCGAGCAGCAATTCGACGATATTGCCGAGGGAAAAACCGTGTGGAACGATGAGATAGATCATTTTTACAAACTCTTTCACCCGGTGGTAGAGAGCGCTCTCGCTTTGCGGTTGGAGCATAAAGTGGGCGAACGGGTATTGGGTACGGACCCGAAAAGCGGTCGTCCCGTATCGGTGAAGATAGGCCGTTTCGGTCCGTTGGTACAAATCGGTACTCCCGAAGATACGGAGAAGCCGTTGTTTGCCTCGTTGCTCAAAGGACAATCGATGAGCACGATTACACTGGAAGAGGCTTTGAAACTGTTCGATTTGCCCCGAACCTTAGGCGATTTCGAAGGCAAAACCGTTGTCGTGGGTATCGGCCGTTTCGGTCCGTATATTCGTCACGACGGCAAATATGTATCGTTGCCCAAAGAGTTCACCCCGCAGGGTGTTTCGTTAGAGGATGCGATAATGTTGATTCAGCAAAAGCGCGAGCAGGAAAGTCAACGCCTTATCAAGAAGTTCGATGAAGATGATGAACTCGAACTGCTTAACGGTCGTTTCGGCCCGTATATCGCTTATAAAAAAAGAAGAATTATAAATTACCCAAAGGTTCCGAACCGGCATCGCTCACGTTCGCCGATTGCATGAAGATTGTCGAGGATGCCGACAAGGCTCCTGCCAAAAAGAAACCGGCCCGGAAAAAGACGACGAAAATAAAAGAGATCCAATGGAATATTGCGGGGTATGCTCGAAAGTTAAATACTTTTGGGCATACTTTTTTTATGTATTCGATATTTTCCGATGATTCTTTTATGGCGTTTTGAAGGGTGAAATAGAGGGACCTTGATGTGCGTGGTTTGTTTGTTGTACTGTTTGTTGTAAGTGAAAATAGATCTTGGAATCGGGAGAAAATTTTGGAATAGTGATTAGGTGATTGGTGAAATTGCGGGATAGATATTATTTTTGGAGATGTAAAACAGTGGTTTTGTGTTATGGCGAAAGAACTTTTCAATCGGTATGTATGGCTGATCGATACGTTGCAGCGCTACGGAAGGCTTACCCGCGGAGAGATAGACGGGTTGTGGCAACGGAGCGAATATTCGGACGGCAAGCCGATGGCTCGACGGACGTTTATGAATTATCGTCAGGCCATACAGGAGATGTTTGACGTGAATATCGAGTGTGATGCTTCTACGTATGAATATTACATCGAGGACCCGGATGCTTTGCAGGGAAACGGTGCACGTGTGTGGGCATTGAACACGCTTGCGGTGAGTAACATGCTGAACGAGAGTCAGGAGTTGCGGAATCGAATCGTTTTGGAGAATATACCTTCGGGGCAGAAATTTTTGAGAATCGTCTTCGAGGCGATGAAGGAGAACCGGGTGCTTATTTTGTCGTATCGTTCATTCCGACGTGTAACAAGTTCGCATACATTGGCGGCTCCCTATTTCGTGAAGTTATTTCGTCAGCGTTGGTATGTCATCGCTAAAGGATTTTACGGATCGGAAAATCAAGACCTATGCTTTGGATCGGGTTGCTTCTCTCGAATTGAGCAGCCGTACATTCGTCTATCCCGACAGTTTTTCTCCCATCGATTATTTCCGGGATTGTTTCGGGATTACGCACGACGATATGCCGGCGCAGGAGGTGGTGCTGCGTGTCCCTGCTTTGCAAGCTAATTATTTGAGGACACTTCCTTTGCACGAAAGTCAAGAGGAACTTGACCGGAACGAACATAGTTCTACGTTTCATTACCGTTTGAAAATCACTCCCGATTTCGAACAGGAGGTGTATGCTTTGGGGTATTGGCAAGCTGAGGTTTTGTCTCCGCAGACTTTACGCGATGCGGTGGCTGAACGGTTGTCCCGAAGTTTGGCGTGTTACGGAACGGCGGGGTTATCTTGCCATGAACACAGGAAGTAGAAGGCATTTATTTTTTCCTTTCATCGCCGAAAAGAAAGAACCCGGAAATGCAGCCGCTTTTTGTAGCTTTATTGTCCGATAAAAGGGGAGAATCTTGTTCTTTTCTTTATAATCTCATCTACGATGAGCAGAGGGAGAGGATTAAAAGCGACACTTCGATCGGCCTTTTGTGCTTTCTTTTTGTTTTGTGAGTACTTTCTATTCCTTTACAGAAACATAGGGAGAGAGTGATGTTTTGATATGCGTCCTCTGCTATGGATATTTTTTAACCCCTCCGTCCTGCGGACACCTCCCCTATATTTTGCTATGCAAAACACAGAGGAGGAGGTTAATACTTTCCTGTGTATTGTGTTTGTTCTTCACCCCTGCCGTGTCCCGTAGTATTGCGGGGGTTGCGGAGCAATAGGGGAGACACAGAGGAGCGGTAGCGACGATGAGAGGGGTTAAAAAGATAGCATATAGGATTTTTTTGTAGAACTAACCTTTTCGTCTTTCGGATACCTTCCCTATCACGCTGCATGCGCAGGAGGTCAGTTTTTAGCTCTTGCCCATGATAATGACGGATAATTTCTATTCTCCCGTATACACGGCTTTCATAGAGCCTAAGGGGAGTTTCCCTTCTACTTTCAAGGGTATGCGCTTATTATCGGTAGAGATCCATGCCGAGATTTTGTCGCTGGTCTTTTTCCCGGTTCTGTCATAGAATCGGAAGCGAAGTTTGTAGGTGCTGTATTCCTGTTTTGTTTTGTTTGAGGATTTCCTGTCCCAAATATTCTATTTCGAGGTGTTCGAGGTTTTTACCGGAGAAAATTTTGGTATTATAGATTTGATACATTTCCATCGCTCGGAAGTCGAAGGTGCGAATCACGTAAAAGATACTCAGCATGTCGTAGACTATACCGGGTTCGGTGAGAGTATAGTCCTCTATGGCGTTACGCTTGGGACGATATAGGCGGATATTTCCCGTGGTCGAGTTTCCATCGTAGGTATAATTTACTTCGTCTTTCCGGTAAGTCCCGTTTTCGTCAGCGAGTTTGGCGTAATAAATGGGTAGCAGTTCTTTGTTTCGCTGCATATCGGATACCAGTGTGTCGCGTACTTTGAATATGTTGTCGGCAAAGGGGAGTGTACGAGCTTTTAAAACAGATGTATATTTGTCGGGGTATTCGGTGAGTTGGAGCGTAGCTGTCGCTGCCCGCTTCCAGAGAAATCCCAGTTGGTATATGACATCGTAGGATAGCCATTCGGGTTGCATACCCGGAGTCGTTTGCGCATAAATTCCGTTCGCCATACTCCAAAAAAAGAATCCCGAAAGTAATACGGCGTAACGACCCGGTGTTTTCATATAACGATGGCGTAGCATGCGGTTTGTTATTAAGATTGTCAGTAATTGCGTTTTTTCTCTTTGGGCTTGTTTTTCTTTATTTTGTCGGGTTTTTGTTTATCGACCGGTGTCGCATAGATGTCCCAATCCTGTTCTATATCCCAATTGGCTTTCAGTTCGAGTTCCTGTGGGTAATACGAAACTTCTTCGGGCTGTCGTTTTTCGGAGTAGTTTCCGGTGTCGTATTTCCCGTTTCCGTTACGGTCGATGAATAAGCGGGCGTAGTAAGTACCCGGATTCATATACATAAACTCGGCTCCTCCGTTGATGACCGGGGCTGTTCTTACGGGTTTGTCTCCTGAATCGAGAATTTCGACAAAAGCGGAATCGGATACGCCCGAAATAGAGAGATACAGATTGGCGTAATCTTCGAGGGCTTTGACTTTGAATTCTTGTTTATAGGTGTTCGTGAATAGTCCGTAAATATTGGTGAATGCCGTGGAGTCCATAACGATGCGATAGGATTCTCCCGGAGTCCATTTGTAGGTGAGTGTGTAGTCCCGGATAGCAATGGAGTCTTGGAGGAATGTGTACAGGGAGTCGGCAACAGGTATCCACAAGGTGTCTCTTTTTTGTTCCAGATGTATTTTCCCTGCATCGTATGTTTGCAATGGTTCGGCAAAGGAAAAACGAAGCGGTTTATAAACATCGAGAGAAGAGCTTATCTTGGCGTTCATTTGCATGAATTGGATTTCGGGAGCTTCGATGGAGTCGTTGTCCTTGTCTTTCTTTTTTTCTTTTTTTCTTGGGCGCTTTGACTTTTTTCATGATGAATTTGAGCGTATCGTTGTAGAGAGACAATTGTCTTAACGTGTCGGTACGGAAATATTCGGCCGTGAATAAAAGTGTATCCATGTTGTAAATGAGCGAGTCTTTTATCCAGTATTGCAGCGTGTCGTTGTGGAACGAGCGTTCGAGAATGGCCCAGTCTTCTTGCTCGAAATTCAGCGGTTTCAGCTTGGGCAACGAATCGGCGGGAGCTTTGAAGTAAAGGTCGATTTTACGACGGTCTTTTCTTTCGCTTTTGTCGAGATATTGAGATTGGAATCCTTCGTTGAATGCCGTGAGCAGAATATCGTTCGGATAGAAATGGGTGTGGTTGTATTCGATAATGGTGTCGATGGTGACGCTGTCTTTCCAAATGGTGTCGACGTGTAATTTAACATCGGCCGAAGGAATGACGATAGAATCGAGAAAAGCGATATCTTCCGACGGGTTGTCGAAGCGGTAGTCCCGGTTCATGTCTTTCAGCGCGAATAGACGGTATTTGCCGGGTGTTACATTTCGTATCGTGAAATGACCTAATTCGTCGGAACTGGCTATTCTCTCTAATGGGAGTTTCTGGAAAGCCGAGTCTTCGAGGTCGCTGTGTAATCCTACCAACATGCCGGTTATGGGCTCCAAATCCCGAGCATTGAGTAGTATTCCCGAAACTTGCAGAGAGTCTATCTTGGGGCGGTCGAAAAGGAGTAGGCGAATCCATAGAGCGGATTGCGCTCGTTGTTGTCGATGATGGCATCGGAAAAGTCGATGGTATAGGTCGTGTTGGGTAGTAACGAGTCTTTAAGAATCACGGTTATTTTACGTCCCGAAGTACGAATTTCGGGCATATCTTTTTGGGGGGGAGAGACGATTACTTTTTCGGACGGTTTGTCTACTTGAATGATTTCGTCGAATTCGATTTCGACTTTCTGTTTCGAAACGTTCAATGCGTTAGGAACCGGAGTACTCTTGATGAATACAGGCGGTGTTTCATCGCGGGGACCACCCCCGGGTCTCGACATGTTGGCGCAGGAATATATGGAAATCGCCAGAATGAACGAGGCGACCAGCCGATAGACTGTTATCGTGGAAAGGGGGTGTTTCGGATTCATCGTCGAATATTTTATGTAAAGATAGTACAAATAAGAACAGAAACAAGTTATGTCCTGTTTTGCCGAATCGATCTATTTGCGACAAAGATAGTGCAAACCGAGACCAAAAGCAAGTTTACTTATTTTTACCAATGTGCAGCCTAATTTCAATTTTTTCGTCACAGAGGGTAAATCGAGTTCCTAAGAAAAGGGAGCTAAAAAAGATAGTATATAGGATTTTTTGTAGAGCTAACCCCTCCGTCCTACGGACACCTCCCCTATATTTTGCGTTGCAAAACACCCCGTAATGCTACGGGACACGGCAGAGGAGAAATTTAAATGAGTCCCTTTCTGTTTGCCTTCTTCCAGAATCCGACGGGCGAGGAGAGGGTATAATCTTTTTATTTCAATAGTCTTAATAGCGTATGTCTGTATATGAACAGCCGGACTTTATCTGCCATTACCGATACGATGAATACTCCCGCCATAAACAGCAAGGCATACGGGAATGATGGAGTGTAATGCGCTTCGATATAGTCGCATGCTGCGCAGTATAGGGGTTTAATGGAGAGGTCGTTATGGATTAAATATACGGCGAACGAGGAAACTGCGATATAGTTGATCCATTTTATGCTGCCGATATTTAGTTTTTTGAAGAACAAGAACAGGGCTATGGATTCGAGAACGATAAGGGGGTTGAGGTAACTATAAGGGGTAATCGAGAATCCTGCTTTCAAGATGAGGGCGGCGATGGCTACCATAATGAATCCGGTAACGAGGTAAACACCTAAATAGACGTATTTCGAGAGATCGAATATGCCGTCTTGTTTCCGGCGGAGATAGGCTCCTATCAAATATAGCCCCACGAGGCTGATGATGCTCATGCCTTTGTTGAAGTCATAGGCTTTTCCCAAGTAGCCGAACAAGGTGCTGAACAGATAAAAGGCAAGAATGAATATACCCAACTCCCGATGTGTCGATTTTTCGATGAAACGGTTTATCATCGGGGCCAGTATGTACAGTCCGATGTACGCTTCGATAAACCAGCGGGAGAATGTATTGTGATATAATGTCTTGAATAGGTCGGTCGCATTGAAGGAATCGGTTGCGGCGGATACGATAACAGGGCATATGATCGCCCAGAACAATATTTGAAAAAGGAGGTTGGAGAAAGATTTTAATTTCCAACGGATACCGAAGTACCCGGAGATGAGAATAAAACAATTGACACAGACGAAGCTGATACTACGCAATTCGAGATCGAACAGTGTGCCGAGCGTATCGTGAGCCAATGTGTCGTGTGTCGGTAGTGTTCGGGAAGGAATATAATGAATCATCAGAACCAAGAACATCGAAAGTATTCTCAGAAGTTCGATATTTGAACTACGCTCTTGTGTCTCTCTTTCTATTTTATTCGTATAATTGAGCATATTTATAAGGGTTAATAATCGATTTGCCGTCACGTCGAAATATAGGAAATGCGGCACTTCGATCGGGGTGTGAACCTCGGATTATAACCGAAGTACAAAAATAATATTAAATCTTGAAAAAGATATAACCGTTTTCTTTTTCATGTTTCTTTGAGGGATTGTGCTTTATCGGTGTAAAAAACGCTAATAATAAATAAATCGAATAATTTTGGGCTTCTGTGAAAAAATAATATATCTTTGCACCTTGATAAAAATACGAAATTCATTAAACAAAAAATAAAGTAATAGTCACATGCAAAACAAAGGATTTATTAGAGTCGTTGCGGTTTTGCTTACACTTATCTGTTTGTTCTATCTTTCGTTTTCGGTTGTAACCGCTATTTACAATAATAAGGCGAAAAAGAGTATGCTGCGGGCGATGAGGCTAAGTATAAACATTATATCGACTCTATCTCTACGGAAAAGGTGTATTGGTGGTATTACACGTATCAGCAATGCCGTGAAATGGAAATAGGTTTGGGTCTTGACCTGAAAGGAGGTATGAACGTAACGCTGCAAATTTCTGTGGCAGACGTGCTCAAATCTTTGTCGAATAATAACCCGGATCCTAACTTCAACGCAGCTATCGCTGCCGCTCAGGCTGCTCAGGCCGGGAACAACGACTTTATTGTTTCGTTCTACAACGAATACAAAAAGATAGATCCGAATGTGAGACTTTCGGCTATTTTCAGCACTTTCCAGTTAAAAGATAAAATAACCCCCAGATCGACTAACGACGAGGTAATCTCAATTCTTCGCGAAGAATTGAATAGCGCGGTGGATAACTCGTACAACGTATTGCGTACTCGTATCGACCGTTTCGGTGTGGTCGCTCCCAATATTCAAAAGTTGGAAAAGGACGGTCTTATTCTTATCGAGCTGCCGGGTATCAAAGAACCCGAGCGTGTGAGGAAATTGTTGCAGGGTAGTGCTAACCTCGAATTTTGGGAGACGTATAAACTGGAACAACTTGCTCCGAAACTCGATGCCGTAAATAACGCTATCGCTGCGGCCAATGCTGCGCAAGAGCCGGCAGAGGAAGAAGCTCCGGTCGTTGCCGAGGCTACGCCCGATACCGCAGCCGTTGCAGCTGACAGCACGGCTTCGTCGTTGAAGAAAAAATTACAGCAGGAGGCATCGGAAGCTGAAACTATGGAGCGTATCCGTAAACAGAATCCGTTGCTTTCGTTGATGAATTATACACAAAGTTACGGGGGATCTCCGGTTATTGGTATTGTCAATAAGAACGATACGGCAGCGGTGAATGCCATGTTGGCAAGCAAAATCGCCCGCGATATTCTTCCGAGCGACCTCATTCTCCGCTGGACGGTAAAAGCCATCGATGAAAAGCAAACCATGTATCAGCTTATCGCATTAAAAGCCGGTAAAGGCGGCAAGGCTCCGTTAGGTGGCGATGTAATAACCGATGCTCGTGACGACTTCGATAAGATACAGGGTTCTGTGGTGAGCATGACCATGAATGCCGAGGGAGCCAAAGTATGGGAAAAACTTACTCGTGACAATATCGGCAATGCGATTGCTATCGTGTTGGATAATCAGGTATATTCTTTCCCCAATGTCAACTCGGCTATTTCGGGCGGTAGTTCGCAGATTACCGGAGGTTTCTCTCCCGAAGAGGCTAAGGACTTGGCTAACGTGTTGAAGTCGGGTAAGATGGCTGCTGCCGTGACTATTGTTCAAGAGGATATTATCGGTCCTTCGTTGGGACAGGAAGCTATCCAAAGCGGTGTGATTTCGTTTGTCGCCGCTATCATCTTGCTGATGATCTATATGATCATGATGTATGGGGCTACTCCGGGTCTTATCGCCAGTTTCGGTGTTATATGTAACTTGTTTTTCACGATGGGTATTTTGGCCTCGTTACAAGCGGTGCTCACGCTTTCGGGTGTTGCCGGTATCGTTTTGTCGATGGGTATGGCTGTCGATGCCAACGTGCTGATATTCGAGCGTACCAAAGAGGAGCTTCGTTTGGGCAAGAGTTTGAAATCTTCTATCGCCGATGGTTACAAGCATGCTTTCTCTGCGATTTTCGACTCGAACTTGACTACGATTATTACCGGTTTCATTCTATTGGTATACGGGACAGGTCCTATCAAGGGTTTTGCTACGACATTGATCGTTAGTATTCTTACTTCGTTCTTTACGGCTATTTTCATTACCCGCCTTATCTTCGAGGCCGGTTTGAATAGAGGTAAATTCAATAATCTTACATTTACGACCCGCATATCCAAGAATTTGCTTACGAATACGAGAATTAATTTCCTCGGTATGCGCAAGGTCGGATTTACGGTTGCTATTGCTATCATTGTAGTTATGGTAGGTTCTTTGGCAATCAGAGGTTTGAATCAGGGTATTGATTTTTCGGGTGGTCGTAATTATGTAGTTCGTTTTGATAAACCGGTGAAACCGGTTGAAATCAGTGAGATGCTGAAACCAGCTTTCGAGGGTAGTTCTCTTTCGGTGATAACTATCACGAGCGACGATCAGGTGCGTATTTCGACCAACTATCGTATTGCTGATCAAGATGAAAATATAGATAAAGAGATCGAGACGAAACTTTATGAGGGAATGAAGAGTGTTTTAGGGATGCTTCTTATGAAGAGTTTACCGAAAATATGATTCAAAGTCGTCAGAAAGTAGGACCGAGCATTGCCGATGATATTAAGGTGGGGGCATTCTGGGCTGTCATTCTTTCGTTGATAGCGATGGCTCTTTACATCTTGTTGCGATTCCGTGATATTTCGTTTAGTGTGGGTACGTTGGCTTCTGTGGCCTTTACTGCGTTCTCTATCATCGGGCTGTATTCTTTGTTGTATGGTATATTACCTTTCTCTATGGAGATGGATCAGTCGTTTATTGCAGCTATATTGACGGTAATCGGTTACTCGGTAAATGATACGGTGGTAGTATTCGACCGTATTCGTGAAGTGAAGGGTTTATATCCGAAACGAGACCGTGCACTCGTTATTAACGATGCTTTGAATAGTACGTTGACTCGTACTCTTAATACTTCATTAAGTACGGCTATCGTATTGTTGTGTATCTTTATTTTGGGTGGCGATGTTATTCGTAGCTTTACATTTGCTATGTTGTTCGGTGTGATTGTCGGTACGGCTTCGACCTTGTTCGTGGCTACTCCGATTGCTTACGAAATCCAACGACGTAGTATCGCTAAAAAAGGCTGCCAAAGAAGCCGCTGCAAAATAAAGGTAAGCGTATAAATACAAAAAAGGAATCCGGATTCGGATTCCTTTTTTTGTACCCTCGCCGAGAATCGAACTCGGATTTAAAGTTTAGGAAACTTCCGTTCTATCCATTGAACTACAAGGGCATTTCGGTCGACAAAAGTAGTATAAAATTTTGTAATAGTCAACCTTTGCAGCATATTAGTCGAATATGGCTCGTAATATTTCGGGAGACCGGAGTTCCGAAATGTCGGGTTGGTGTAGCCGGTAGTATGTTAAGATTCGGTCGAGTATGGCGTTTCTCTCTCCCCGATTGAATTTGAAGTGGCGAAGATTATTGAAATCCATACGGGTGAGACGGGCGAAAACTTCGGCTTCGCGGGCATCGAGTGTGTAGGTGTGAATGGGGCGCGAGGGGGAAAAAATGCCGTTCAACATGTCGAAAAAATATCCGGGTCGATAGGTTTCCATGTTGGGGCTGAACCCGAGAAAACTGCATAATTGCAGCAGGAAACAGAGATGAAAATTGGCTTTACCTTCTTCCATTATATTAAGGACTTGAATGGAACGGGCGATGAAGGCGAAAAGCGGGAGATTGGGTTCGGGTTCTTTTATGGTTTGACAGAGGACTTCGGATAAAAAGAGCGCTTCTGCATTTTTTACCGGATCGGAATAGATGTTTTGAAGAGGTAAAACCGTGCGCGCTTCGATGATTTTTTGCAATTCCCGGCTGTTCCGGTAGTCTATATCAAGTTCCAAAATAGAGAACGGCATGAAGAGGGACCGAAACATGCGAGCTTTTTTTCCCACCCCCTTGTGGAATAAGATAGGAAGATCGGCCATATTGTTCGGTGTACAAATGGGCTACCGATATTTTGTCGTTATAGGGAATGATGTGCAGTACTATTCCTAATGTTTTTCGAGCATTCTCCCGGTAAATTTTTCTACAAAAATAGTTGTTTTATCCAAAGGCCGGTACTGGTTCGGCGCATTGATTTTATTTATTCGGGAGCAGTGGTTGTATCGGGAGTGTGAAAATTGAGCTTCACAGCAAATATTGTACAGATACAATGCATTATATTTGTCCATATAAAAGGCTGATGATATGGAACAGTTAGATGTATTCGATTGCTCGAATGTGCTTATAGCGAGTTATTTTGCCGATGATCGGGAGTGTGCTCATGAAAATCGGGAACATACGCTCATTTATCAGTGTTCCGGTAGATTGGAGATCGAGGAACGTGGAAAGAAAACCGTTTTGTATCCGGGAGATTGTGCCTTTATGCGGCGTGATAACCGAATGTGGTTGCAAAAGAGGGTCGGGAAGGGTGAGCCTTATCGTTCCATTGTGTTGAAATTTTCGAAGGCTTTTTGAGGGAGTTTTACCAAACACTCGATCGGCAGCAGATTCCAATCGACTCCAAACGAGAGAAAGCGAGCTTGCTCCTCTTGCCGAAAAATAGACCGGATATCCGCTCTTTGTTCGAGTCGGTTATTCCGTATTTCGATGCTGGGGAGAAACCCTCGGAAAAGATTTTGAAATTGAAGATGATCGAAGGTGTGTATGTCTTGCTCAATACCGACCGTAATCTGTATGCATCGTTATTCGATTTCGTGGAACCGTGGAAAATCGATATTCTCGATTACTTGAACGAGAATTATATGTGCGATCTCTCGATGAAAGAAATCGCCAGTTATACAGGGCGTAGTTTGGCTACTTTTAAACGGGATTTTGCCAAAGTGAGCGATTTGACGCCTCAGAAATGGATTGTCAGACGACGTCTTGAAGCGGCGCATGATTTAATTCGGTCGGGAAAAAAGAAAGTTACGGAGGCTTGCTTCGATGTAGGCTTTAAAAATCTGTCGCATTTTTTCCAAAGTGTATAAAAGAGACCTATGGGGTCGCACCATCGTGGCAGAGTGAGCTTTATGGCAAATAGATTTGAGCTTTATAGCAAAATCGTTGCGAGATATGTTTCGTACCTTTGTACATCGTGCGGAAATAGACGATGATCGATGGGGACTGATGTCTGTCTGTTTCCGATTTCCCATTTGCCTGATTTCTATATGATGGGTTGGAGAACTGGTATTTTGTGGTGTTCAATTAAAATCATAGGGTATGAAAACAAAAGTAGTTTTATGGGTTTTATTGTCAATTTTAATATTTCCGATTATGACAAAATCACAAGAGAAAGTCCGACAGACAGCCGGACATGATGCGCTTGGTGAGTTCGCTCCCCGAGTTTGCGCATTTGAATGACGATATTCTTTTTGGGGAGGTATGGAGTCGTAACGATTTGCTTTCGCTTCGTGACCGCTCTATCGTGACTGTCGTTGCTCTCATGTCACAGGGGTTGACAGATTCTTCGTTCAAGTATCATCTTGAATCGGCCAAGAAGAACGGGGTGACCAAAACTGAAATCGCAGAAATTCTTACTCATGCTGCGTTCTATGCTGGTTGGCCCAAAGCATGGGCGGCGTTTCGTATGGCCAAAGAGGTGTGGGTAGACTGTGCGGATAGTACTGCTGTCTGTTCGCTCGATGCGTATGCCCAATCCATTATTTTTCCTGTCGGCAAACCTAACGATGCGTACGCCAAATATTTCATCGGTCAAAGCTATCTCGCACCTGTCGTGACAGAAGGTATTCCCATTTCGAACGTTACTTTCGAACCCGGTTGCCGTAATAATTGGCACATACACAAGGCTACCAAAGGCGGCGGTCAAATACTTGTGTGCGTGGGTGGCAGAGGTTATTATCAGGAATGGGGAAAAGAACCGGTGGAACTTCTCCCCGGCGATGCAGTTTATATCTCGGCCGGTGTGAAGCATTGGCACGGAGCTGCGCCTGATAGTTGGTTCTCGCATCTCGCCATAGAGGCTCCCGGCGAAAACAAGAGCAATGAGTGGCTCGAACCTGTGAGCGAAGAGAATATTCGGGCGTTGTCCGTCATCAACGCTGAGCCTCGAAATAGCTCGAACAAGTTTGTCTTTTTTCTCGGCTTGTAGTTTATTTCAAAATGAATATAGTATGAAACAGATAGTATTTATACTTATGAGTATTCTCAGTTTTAGTTGTTCGTCACAAACTCAACGACAGGCGACAGATACCACTGAACCGGTGAGTAAGAAAATTCTTGTGGCCTATTTTTCTTGTACCGGAACTACCGGGAGGGTGGCAGAGTCTATTGCCGGTGCGGTCGATGGCCGGCTTTACCGGATTACTCCTGCCGAGGCCTATACTTCGGCCGATCTCGATTGGAATGACAAGTCGAGCCGGAGTTCGGTCGAAATGGCCGACGAGGATTCTCGCCCCGAACTGGGTGGGGAGCCTCTCGATATGAAAGATTACGATATCGTATTTCTCGGCTATCCTATTTGGTGGGACTTGTGTCCGCGTCCGGTCAATACGTTTCTTGAAAAATACGATTTTTCCGGTAAAACCGTTATCCCGTTCGCTACTTCCGGAGGAAGTTCGATAGCCCATAGTGTAAGACAGCTCAGGAAACTTTATCCAAACGTGACTTGGAACGACGGCAAGTTACTCAACGGAGGCGTTGCGGTGGCTACCGAATGGGCTAAGTAGGTCGTTGAAAATGGTAAAAAGGAAAGTCGGTGAAAGCCGTTATCTCGATGAATCGAGCTTTATGACAAAGAGTTTTGAGCCCTGTGGCAAAGTCGCCACGGGGCTTTCTTTTTAACTTTGTAACAGGATATAAAACAGATTATTATGAATACTCATACTATTTTTGAAAGAGATCTGAACGGAGAGATGGTTTCCCCGTCGGATCCGGGATACGATGAATTGATAAATGCCATTTGGGATACTATGAAAATGGCGACCGAATTGAATACCGGTTATCATACACCCGATGAGGTTCGTCGGATATTGAGTGTAATTCTTGGGTGTGAAGTGGACGAATCTATTACTTTGTTGCCTCCGTTTATGTGGATTATGGGAAACACATAAAAATAGGGAAAGGTTGCTTTATTCAACAGTGTTGTACGTTTTTCGGACGAGGGGTATTACTCTCGGAGAAAATGTCTTTTTGGGACCGAAAGTAAATATTATTACTATTAATCATGATCCCGACCCGGAAAATCGGGATGCGACTTATGGTCGCCCTGTTGTTCTTGAAGATAGAGTTTGGGTCGGAATCAATGCTACGATTCTCCCCGGGTGAGAATAGGATACGGGGCTATCGTGGGGGCGAATAGTGTGGTGACCAAAGATGTGCCGCCTATGACAGTTGTCGCAGGTAATCCTGCTCGGATTATAAAAAGAGTTGAAAAAATAATCGATATGAAAGAGATAAATAAAACGGAAATCGGTCGTCGTGGATTTCTTAAAACGGCGATGTTAGCGGGGGCAGCATTGACTATGCCCGCAGGATTGAATAGGGCTGGCCGCTAAAACGAAAAAGGGAGATCGGAGGCTATTATAATGCAGGGTAACAGCGGCAAGTAGTTTTTTAATATGGGGTAGAGCCTATAATAAAAATTACTAATGTAGATCGTAGTAGTTTTTAGGGGCAGTAGTTCCTGTTCGAGCGGGAAAGTCTGTGCAGATTGTATGCGATAGAAAGGTAAATGAAAGATTTTTAGGTAAAAATTTTGTCAATTCAAAAAACAGCTCTATATTTGCACTCGCATTTGGAAAGGGCGCCTTACTTTATATATCTAAGGCGCATTTTTATCAAGGGCCCATTCGTCTATCGGCTAGGACGCAAGATTTTCATTCTTGAAAGAGGAGTTCGATTCTCCTATGGGCTACGAATATAAAAATATAATTATTAGGAGACTATTGAGATGGCAAATCATAAATCGTCGGAAAAAAGAATCAGACAAACACAAGTGAGAAATTTGCGTAACCGTTACTATGCAAAGACTGCTCGTAATGCCGTTCGTAAATTGCGTGCTACTACTGTGAAGGAAGAAGCTGCCGCTTTGTATGTAAAAGTTAGTTCGATGTTGGATAAGTTGGCTAAAAAGAATGTGATTCATAAGAACAAAGCTGCCAACTTGAAATCGAAATTGGCTTTACACGTTAATAAGTTGTAATTCCTTGAAATTAAAATCGGCAAGGTTTTCCTTGTCGGGGATAGGTATGGCCCATTCGTCTATCGGCTAGGACGCAAGATTTTCATTCTTGAAAGAGGAGTTCGATTCTCCTATGGGCTACGAATGCGACAGATTTTTTCTGCCGCATTTTTTGTTTAGATATGTGGTGTCTTTTTTTTGATGGGAATTACCTCGGTACAGTAAAAATCAGCGAGAATTGTCCTTTTATACTTCTGACCTTCCAATCAAAGATTATATAATTTTTTCAACCCCCTCGCCCTATCTCATCTGTGATGAGCAGAGGGCGAGAGGAGTCCTGACTTCTGCCACCTTTACTGCCGGTATTTTCCAATCCCTCCGTCACTACGTGACACCTCCCCTATATTTTGTATAGCAAAACACCCCGTAAAGCTACGGGGCACGGCGCAGCCATATGTAAAGAGTATGGGGACGGAACATATGGCTCGGTCTCGTGAACCAAAGGGGAGGCGGACTTATGCCATACTCTGATGTCTTTCTTTTTCAAATTTATAATGATTAATGGGAATATACAATAGGGGAGGTGGCACGTAGTGACGGAGGGGGCGAAAACGACATCTCATCAGTCTGTTTATTCAATTCTCCCGTTTGTCGCATAACGGTATAGGGGAGTGTCCGATGGGCGAGAGGGTTAATTTTAAAATCACCCCAGTGGATTTATTGTTTTCATTTCCTTTCCGAAGGGATGAGAAAACGGTTATAAACGAGAAATTCGTCACTAACATTCATATTTGCCTCCACTAATTTTTTACTGTACTGTTTTTAATTTTAATGCTGAAACATAATCATATTAAAAATTTTTATAAATTTGCATCGGACCTCGTTTTATAAGCCTTGACTTTTTATTCGAAAAGAAGTCGATAGTGGGCTGGGTAAAAGAGGCTACTTTATATAAAAAGGCGTTTACTTGGCCTTTGTCTTTGGCGTACTAGAATCTCGCAAATTCAAGATATAGTCAAGGAGCAAAGCAATGGTAGATGTCCCGTGATGGTGTTTATATCTGCTTTTCTGTTATGTTGTCTCTTGGTGTTTGAGATCGCTAAATAGGGAAGTTGTCATATAGCTTCATCGGCGTGGGCTTCTGCGTTGCTCGTTCTACTATATCGGGCAATGCGAGAGCCTTAGTACGCAGGACGAGCAATGGTATCGGACTCCTGCGCCTCTTTTTTTATAAGGTTTCTATTCGGTTTAACAGGCTTGTTGGGGGAGTCGGCGGGCAAGAGGGTGTTCCCTTCTGTTGTGTAGGAATCGATGGAAGCTGCAAAAAGTAAATCTGTTTATTTGTTCTCATCGTGAATTTTTCCCGATTCGGGAGATTCCGACTATCAAGATTCTTTTATCTGCGGCAAGCGAAGATAAATGGGACGAACTTTCGTGCGTGACTTTAAAAATCCGATGACGGCTCTTATGCTGTCTATCTTTGGGGGATTGATAGGTGTAGATCGGATTTATATCGGGGATTATTTTTGGGGTATTGTTAAAACGATTACTTGCGGCGGTCTGATAATATGGTCTGTCATCGATATTTTTTTAATCATGGGGGCTACGAAAAGGAACAACTATAATACTTTATTCACAATTTTAAATTCTTAGTTATGGAACAGCAAAAGTCGACATGTTTATTATGACGAACGGGTCATATATTCCTGAGGAGAAAGTGCCGTTTGTCAGAGAGAGTCTGTTATCGCTGGACGATTCCAAGTGGGCAATGGTATCTACAATTCAATTCAAGAACCCCACTACTGCGTTGATTCTTTCCATTTTTCTTGGGGCGTGGGGGAGTAGATAGGTTTTATATCGGGGAGTACCGGTGTCGGTGTGGGTAAATTGTTAACGTGCGGTGGTTGCGGTGTGTGGACGATTATCGACTGGTTTTTTGATTTCGGGAGCGACCAAGGAGCAGAATTATAATAAACTTCAAACGTATCTTTATTAAACGGGTTTATTTTATTTCTGTCAGTTTCTATGTAACAGTCCTTGTGTGGTTGCTACTTGCCATGTTTTTCGAGGGGCGAATGGGGGTGACTGCTTGCCCCTCGAAATTGTTGTGGCATATTCCCTGCCCCGGTTGCGGAACTACTCGTGCTTTGCTGCTGATTTTGAAAGGGGATATTTTAGAGGGGATTTCGTTGAATCCCAATTCGATTATTGCTGTTGTGTATTTGGCGGTTTCCCCTTTCCTGTTATTGATCGATGCCATCTTTCAGGTTCATAGTGTATATGATTTATATCTTTTTGTGAATAAGGTGCTTTCTGTCAAATGGGTTTTTGTTTTTATCCTTATGTTTGAATTTGCTGTTTGGATTCATAATATCTGGTCGGGGCTATGATTTGAGAGAAACGTCGGTGTGATTATTTCCACCCGGATTATTTCGCTATTCCAACTTTTTTGTGTATTTTTGTTTGTTGGTGGAAAGCCGGCCGTTTGAGCCGGATTTTAAGTGTTTCCTGTTGATTTTCTGTTAATAAGAATAGCGCAGGGATAGCTCATAAAAACAAAAAAGATTCGGATAATATGTCAGAAGAAACAGAAAACAAAAGTTATTCAGCCGATAGTATTCAGGTGCTCGAAGGTTTAGAGGCCGTTCGTAAACGCCCTGCCATGTATATCGGCGACATCGGTGTAAAAAGGGTTGCATCATTTGGTGTATGAGGTTGTCGATAACTCTATCGACGAGGCTCTTGCTGGATATGCCACTCATATCGAGGTATATATCAACGAAGATAATTCTATCAGGGTTGTCGATAACGGTCGCGGTATTCCTGTGGATATGCACGAGAAAGAGCATAAATCGGCTCTTGAAGTGGTTTTGACAGTATTGCATGCCGGTGGTAAATTCGATAAAGGGTCTTATAAAGTTTCCGGTGGTTTGCACGGTGTGGGTGTATCGTGCGTAAATGCTCTTTCGACTTATTTACGTGCCGAGATTCGCAGGAACGGAAAGATTTATATGCAAGAGTATTCTTGTGGGAAACCTTTGCACGATGTGGAAATTATAGGAGAGACCGAAGAGACGGGTACGACGATTATCTTCCGTCCAGACGATTCGATTTTCACCGTGACGGTTTACGACTATAATATTTTGGCGAATCGTTTACGCGATTTGGCTTATCTGAATGCGGGGCTTACCCTTTCGCTGACGGATAAACGGACTACTAACGATGCCGGAGAGTATCGTAAAGAGGTGTTCTATTCAAAGGAAGGATTAAAGGAGTTCGTTCGTTATATCGACTCGAATAAGGAGCATCTTATCGACGATGTGATTCATATCGCTACCGAGCGTCAGGGAGTTCCTGTGGAGGTTGCTATGACGTACAACACGACATATAACGAGAATGTCTATTCGTATGTGAACAATATCAATACCATCGAGGGGGGAACTCACTTGACGGGTTTCCGTCGGGGATTGACCCGTACTTTGAAGAAGTATGCCGAGGATTCCAAGATGCTTGAAAAAGTGAAAGTGGAAATCAGCAGCGATGACTTCCGAGAGGGGCTTACAGCCGTTATTTCGGTGAAAGTGATGGAGCCACAATTCGAGGGACAGACCAAAACGAAGTTGGGCAACAGCGAGGTTATCGGGGCTGTGGACACGGCTGTGAGCGAGGCTTTGGCAAATTATTTGGAAGAACATCCGGCTCAGGCGAAAGCAATTGTCGAGAAGGTGATTATCGCCGCCACAGCGCGTCATGCAGCTCGCAAGGCACGTGAGATGGTTCAACGCAAGTCTCCTCTTTCGGGTGGCGGATTGCCTGGTAAATTGGCGGATTGTTCTTCGCGTAACCCTGAGGATTGTGAGATATTCCTTGTCGAAGGGGATTCGGCAGGAGGTTCTGCCAAACAAGGTCGTGACCGTATGTTCCAAGCTATTCTACCGTTGCGCGGTAAGATATTGAATGTGGAAAAAGCGATGGATCACAAGGTTTTCGAAAGTCAGGAAATCAGTAATATGTTCAAGGCTTTGGGTGTGACTATCGGGACGGAAGAAGATTCGAAAGAGGCGAATATCGAGAAGTTGCGCTATCATAAAATCATTATTATGACCGATGCCGATGTGGACGGGGCGCACATTGCCACGTTGTTGTTGACATTCTTTTTCCGTCGTATGCGTCCGTTGTTGGAACAGGGATATGTTTATTTGGCGACGCCCCCTTTGTACAAATGTAAGAGTAAGCGGGGTAAAGCCGAGGAATATTGCTGGACCGACCAACAAAAAGGATCAGTTCTGTTTGAAATATTGCGAGGGAAACGAACAGTTGATGGAGACTCAACGATACAAAGGTTTGGGCGAGATGAACCCGCACCAGTTGTGGGAGACGACGATGGATCCCGAGAACCGGATTCTCAAACAGGTGACCATCGACAATGCTGCCGAGGCCGATCGCGTATTCTCGATGTTGATGGGCGAAGATGTAGGTCCGCGTCGCGAGTTTATAGAATCTAATGCGACTTATGCCAATATCGACGCTTAATTCGATGCGATATAGGTCAGCCCGATTTCGTATCGGGCTGACTCTGTTTTAAATAGAAGGATTTGAAAATGGTATCGATAGGGGAATGTTTTTCCCTGTCGGTTTATCGATGGATAGGGATTCGTTATGGAACGGAAAGCGTTGAATAGCTTAGGGTATATGGAGCTAGCGGCATTTTTTGTCTTCGGCACATTTTTGTTGGGACTGTATTACGACATTGTGTGGTTGCAATGGGTTACAGCTATTTTGTTTATTTTGCCTATGGCGGGAGTATTGCGCTATCCTTCCCGTTGTAAAGAGAGGCAGGAGCCATTTGTCAAAGCTCGTTTCGCTTGGTCGTTGATAACTATGTTTCTCTATTTGGGTATGGGATTCGGATTGCTTACGATTCTCTGAATTCGTGATTGCGATTGATTGTACCTTTTTTTGTTCTCGTGAATATTTTCGAACCCGCTTTCTGTTGCGGCATGGGAAATTCGATTTTCTTCTTAATTTTGTTCTTCTTTTTTCCACAGGAAATCGAGCCAGCCTTTTTTCTTTTTCATAAGTTCCTCGTGTACCGTGTAGCTCTATGAACGTAAGTTCGTGAGAAGCAGGAGCATAGCTGTCGGGGAAGAGTAATATGAAATTTTTATCTGTGTAATAGGCATTGATTTGATGCGGAACGTGTTCGAGCGAAGGCCGGAAAGAAACAGAGCCGTGTCGGGCCATGATGATTACCATGAGGTCGTCGGGTTGCAATTCTGTTGATAGACGCTTTAATTCGTTGCCTCCGTCGGTTTCCTGCATTTCGTATAGTACACTGGTATGATAGCGTTGTAGATAGGCTTGTATTAGAGACAGGGTTTTGGCGTGGCCGTGATAGAAAATCCGCCGGCCTGTATTCTCTCCCATTCGGGCGATGCGTTCTGTCCACCGGTAAAATCCAGCTTCATATTCTGCATTTTCCGGGATAGCGACATGAATGTTGTGCACTCTGTTTATCGGCGTGACGGCATGGAGAATCATGATTTGGCGATCCATTTTGTTCAGTAGATTGAGCAGTACGGGGCCGAAGAACGATTCGTCTTGTGTGGCTCGTATGTGTAGTCCGACGATAATCTCGGAGGCATCGTTTTCTTTCGAAGCATGAAGTATTCCGTTTGATAAGTTAGTCGCCAACCGGTTTTGAGTTTGTAGCGTTACGTCTGCTTTTGCCGCGACTTCTTGTGCTTGCAGTAAAAGTTTTTTCCCTTGTTCGCGGTCTGTTTCACTGCAATTATCATACATTACGTGTAACCCGACCAGCCCGTGTATCTTTTAGGGTTGCTGACGAGTAAGGCCAAGTAGATAAGGTTTTTAACGTTTTTCTGATTACTGAATGAAATGAGTATTTTTTCGTTGTCCGTACCCGATTGCGTATCGTCGGGCGGCAATTCGCTCAAAGCCATTTTTCGGGCAGCAATGTCGGTCGTTATCGAACTGATGATGCATGTAATGAGAATAAGCACGATCGTACCGTTGAGGACGTCGTCGTTGAGCAGACGGCTACCGTCCGGTAAAACGATGTTGTATCCTACAAGAACGGCTGCGAGAGTTGCCGCTGCCTGAGCATTACTTAGTCCGAACATCAGTTGCCGTTCGATTTTCTTCATGCCGTAGATTTTCTGGGTGGTCCATGCTGCAATCCATTTGGTACTAAGGGCCATGAGGGTCATTACGGCGGCTACTTTCATAGATTCTATATGGCCGAAAAATACTCGTACATCGATTAGCATACCTACGCCGATGAGGAAATAGGGAATGAATAGGGCGTTACCGACAAATTCGAGGTAATTCCTTAAAGGAGAGACCGGGGGAATGAGGCGGTTCAATACCAGTCCCGCAAAGAATGCTCCAAGTATGCCTTCCATTCCGACCAGTTCCATTAAACCGGCAGCGAGGAAAACCATTGCCAGAATGAAGATGAATTGCACGATACCGTCTTCATATTTCCGTAAAAACCAACGTCCGATGCGAGGGAAGGAGTAGATGATGAAAAGTCCCATCAGAGAGACTTTAAGAATTAATTCCAACCAAGACCAACTGCCTACACTGTCGGTTCTGTACATGCTTCCGACGATGGCGAGAACCAGTAGGGTGAGACTGTCGGTAATGGCAGTGGCCCCTACGGCTATGCTGACGCATCTGTGCCGGGAGACTCCGTATCGGGTAACGATGGGATAGGAAATGAGGGTGTGCGAGGCGTACATACTCGCCAGCAAGATGGAAGAGACAATACCATATTTCAAGATGAGTATGTTGCTGAAAAAGCCCAAGACGATAGGAATGATAAAGGCGAGTATCCCAAATACGATGGCTTTGCCCCGTATAGCCGGAAAATCTTCCATGTTCATTTCCAAGCCGGCTAAGAACATGATGTAGTAGAGCCCCACCTGTCCGAACAATTCGAAACTGCTGTCGCGGGCCAAGATATCGAATCCATGCTCACCGATGAGAATACCGGCCAGAATCATGCCGATGAGATGAGGTATTTTCAGTTTATTCAACAATACGGGGGCGAATAAAATGATACAGAGCACGAGAAAGAATATCCACGTGGGATTGGTTATCGGTAGATGTTCCCTGAGGTCGAGTAGGGCAGTCATGGATTTCACTTTATTTGTTTTGCAAAGATAGTACAGGCCGAAAGTAAAAGCAAATCCGGTTGATTGTACCGAGGCGTATCTATTTTCGTTTTATACAAAAATAGTGAATTTATTGTTTTCAGAATTTAAATTTACCGAAGTAACGATAAAAATTTTTTCAGGAGATAATCCGTCTCCGTTCCATGAGAACATCGATGAAAGAGTAGCGACCGGTTGCTAAAAGATGTATTGAATGCCTACCAGATAGCCGATGAACAGTTGTTGCAGCCGATTGTCGGTGTGCTTTTTCCACAAGTTGTTCTGCGGAAATAGCGTTTGGTTGTCCATCTCGGTGGTTGTCGAATAATTGAGACTCGCTCCGCCGAATATGTTATAGTGCTTTTTTATTTTGAACGAAGGTAGCAAGGAATAACTTGCGTTTAAAAAGGGTTTATCGGAGGTTGCCGTGGAAGTTACTTTAAATTCATTGTTTATCTGAAACCAAGAGTAACAAGGTATGTGTACACCGTATCCAGCTTCCGCAACGGTCTTGTTGTTGCCGGGTAATTTGTGGTTATATCCGAAACCGATAATACCGTATGTGTATTTCCCTCCTGAGCGGAACGAGACGATACCGTTACCCAATATGTCATAAGTGAGGGCTATGCCCATCTCTCCGCGCTTGACTATATTGACGAGCCCAATGGGGCAATCGCTTTCTTCGGCGATATTAAGAAGTCCGGCGAATTGTACTCCTCGGACTTTCCCGGCGATATTAAGGAGCCCTGCGAATTGCAGGCCGGTTATATCTTTCGAGGTATTGAGTAATCCGGCAAATTGTACACCTTTGAAATTTCCATTTATGGCGTTGTTCAATCCGGCAAGAGCGATGCCTCTCGATTCTCCCGCCGAATAATTGGTGATTCCGGCGAGTTGTACACCTTTGTAAGTTCCTTTGGTAATATTGGTCATTCCGGCGAAGGCGACACCTTGTCCCTGTTTGCCTATATAATTGGATATGCCGGCAAACTGTAATCCCCGGGCTTCATTGGCTATGACATTACTGATCGAGGCAAATGTAAAATTCCTTTCGTTAGCAGACATACCTGCCAATATACTGAAAGAGGCTCCGTTGGTGTATTGCGATGCATTTATTCCATTGGAGCTTAGTGGTGGTATGAAACTGAAATGGAAAGGGACGTATTTCCCTTGATTCATTTGGGCGGACAGGTGGAAAACGGTTAAGAGAATGATAAAAACAGATTGGATTTTTTCATTTTCGTAATCTTTGGAATTTTTGTATCGACTTGTGTAACGGTAATTCCCGAAGCGGGCACAAAGTTATAAAAAATTTTAATGGTGTAAACGAGTCGTCATGGGTTTGTTTTAATTTGTTATATTATTAAAATTTTTACAAATCGCTTCAAATACATCGTTGAAAAAATTTGAAACAGCTTTATGAATAAAATTTGTTTCTGTCTTTATTTCCGTTATCTTTGTTATACTGAAATGCGGGCAGGGTACGCTTGGTATTCGTCGGGAGAAGTTCGATGTTTTTACCGTTTACTCTGTTTTCCGTATCATTAAGAACAATGTTAAAACCCCTATATCATGAAACAAGGAAAAAGGAAAGGTTCAAAGAGAATCAAGAAAGAAGATATGTTGGCCTCGGTGGTCGAATTCTTCAACCAAGACAGGAAGCGGGCGTTTGATTACAAACAGGTCGCACATGGGGTTGGAGCTACTACTACACCTCAAAAACAGATGGTATTCCAGTTGCTCGAAGGCATGGCGGAGCAGAATTTTCTGATAGAAGTTTCTCCGGGCAAATACAAGGCGAACAGTCGGGGAACGGAGGTTATAGGTCGGTTCGAACGGCGTGTCAATGGGAAAAAATCATGTGATTACCGATGACGATGAGTCGATATTCATCGCCGAGCGTAATGCCATGCATGCGATGGACGGCGACCGGGTGAGGGTATTGGTCTATGCCAAGCGCAGAGGGCACGATGCCGAAGGCGAGGTGGTCGAGATTGTCGAAAAGACTCCCCAAATATTTGTCGGAACGTTGGAGGTGCAGAAACATTTTGCATTCCTGCTGACCGATAACAAGGTGTTGGCAAATGATATATTTATTCCGAAAACGGCACTTAAAGGCGGAAAAACCGGAGATAAGGCCGTCGTGCGTATCACCGAATGGCCCGATCGGGCCCGCAATCCGTATGGAGAGGTCGTGGATATATTGGGACCTGCCGGAGAAAACAATACCGAAATACATGCCATATTGGCGGAATTCGGATTGCCGTATCGTTACCCCGAAGCAGTGGAAAAAGCGGCTAATAAGATTCCTGACGCGATAACCGACGAGGAGATTGCCGCACGGGAAGATTTCAGGCAGGTAACGACATTTACCATAGACCCGAAGGATGCCAAAGATTTCGACGATGCCCTTTCTATCCGCCGATTATCGAACGGAAATTGGGAGGTTGGCGTGCATATAGCCGACGTGAGTTATTATGTAAAACCCGGCAGTATCATCGACAAGGAGGCCGAAAGCCGGGGAACCTCGGTTTATCTGGTGGATCGTGTCGTGCCGATGTTGCCCGAACGATTGTGCAACGAAATCTGTTCGTTGCGTCCCGACGAGGATAAACTTACGTTCTCTTGTGTTTTCGAGCTGAACGGTAATGCCGAGGTTCAGAAGTCGCATATCGCCCGTACGGTGATTCGGTCTAATCGCCGGTTTGCTTATGAGGAGGCGCAAGAGGTGATAGAGACCGGAGAAGGGGATTATAAAGAGGAAATATTGGCTTTGAACGATTTGGCGCAGAAGCTGCGGAAGCGTCGTTTTGACAATGGTTCTATCAATTTCGACCGTCATGAGGTTAAGTTCGACATAGATGAAAGTGGCAAGCCGATAGGGGTTTATTTCAAGGTATCTAAGGAGGCGAACAAGCTGATCGAAGAGTTTATGCTTCTGGCGAATCGCACGGTAGCAGAATTTATCGGTAAACCCAAAGACGGGAAAAAGCCCAAAGCGTTTGTCTATCGGGTACACGACTTGCCCGATCCCGACAAGATGGCTTCGTTCGCCGCTTTTATCACCCGATTCGGATATAAAATCAAGACCGAGGGCAGCAAAGCAGACCTTTCGAAGGGTATTAATAGTTTGTTGGCCAACGTACAAGGAAAGCCGGAGGAAAATTTGGTGGAGACGATAGCTATACGAGCTATGGCGAAGGCGGTCTATACGACTGTAAATATCGGTCACTACGGTTTGTCTTTCGACTATTATACCCACTTTACCTCTCCCATACGTCGTTATCCCGACTTGATGGTGCATCGATTATTGGAGCGTTATATGGCGGGCGGACGTAGCGTGAATGTTCAGTCGCTCGAAGACGAATGTAAACATGCTTCGGATATGGAGCAGCTTGCTGCCAACGCAGAGCGGGCTTCTATCAAGTATAAACAGGTAGAGTTTATGGGCGAACGTTTGGGCGAGGAGTACGACGGTGTTATTTCGGGTATTACCGAATGGGGCTTGTATGTAGAAATCAACGAGAATAAATGCGAGGGACTTGTGCCGATACGTGACCTCGAAGACGACTATTACGAGTTCGACGAGAAGAATTATTGTCTGATGGGGCGTCGCAAGCACCGGATATACCGCTTGGGTGATCCTATCCGTATCAAGGTGGCTCGTGCGAACTTGGAGCGGAAACAGCTCGATTTCGCTTTGGTAGAGTAGTTTGTCCGGTAGAAGAGATCGTATAGATATGCCCCGGAAAAGCAAACGCTTTTCCGGGGCATATCTATTTCTTAAAAAGGTTGTAAAAAGGAGTTATTCTTTTTTACTCTTTTTTAGCGTTATCTTTGCATAATGCGAAAATGGGCTGTGCCTCGGTATAACCAAAGTGCGCTTGTTTCTACTCCCGGCTTGCTTTATCTTTGCATTATACGAAAAATCAGCGGTGAGAGATAGATATTTATGGAAGAGAATACGAATATAAATTCTGAGTTCGAGTACGGCTCCGATGCCATTAAGACGCTTGACTGGATGGAACATATCCGTCGCCGTCCCGGTATGTATATCGGGAAATTAGGAGACGGTAGTTATGCCGATGACGGTATTTATGTATTGCTGAAAGAGGTTCTCGACAATGCTCTCGACGAGCACATGATGGGCTTTGGCAAACAGATTGTCGTGGAGATTTCGAGCGAGGTCGTTTCGGTGAGGGATTATGGTCGGGGTATACCTCTCGACAAAGTGAAAGATGTCTCTTCCAAGATGAATACGGGCGGTAAGTACGATTCGAAGGCATTTAAAAAGTCAGTCGGTCTGAACGGTGTCGGTATCAAGGCGGTCAATGCTTTGTCGTCGAGTTTTTTCATACAGTCTTATCGCGACGGAATGAGTAACTCGGTGAGTTATGCTTGCGGAGAAGTGGTCTCGGAGAGCGGTTTGATGCCTACCGACGAGCCGAACGGTACATTGGTTCAGTTTTCTCCCGATGGAACGATTTTTAAAAATTATGCTTACCGGGAGGAATTGATAGAGCCGTTGCTTAAAAAACTATGTGTTCTTAAATACGGGACTGACCATTTTGTTGAACGGACGTAAATTCCATTCCCGTAATGGATTGGTCGATTTGTTGAACGAATACATGACGACCGAACCTTTATATCCTATCATTCATTTGTCAGGAGCGGATATAGAGGTGGTTATCACGCATAGCAACCAATATGGCGAGGAATATTATTCGTTTGTGAACGGGCAACATACGACGCAGGAGGAACACATTTGACTGCTTTCAGAGAGGCGGCTACCCGCACGATTAAGGAGTTTTATGCCAAGAATTTCGAATATACCGATATTCGTAACGGTATGGTAGCGGCAATCAGTATCAAGGTGGAAGAACCTGTATTCGAGTCGCAAACCAAGACCAAGCTCGGTTCGAAAGACGTGGGACCCGAGGGTCCGACCATCGCAAAGTTTATCGGCGATTTCTTGAAAAAGGAATTGGATAATTATCTGCATAAAAACGGCGAAGTGGCCGATGTGATGCTGAAAAAGATATTGGCATCGGAAAAGGAACGCAAAGCGATAGCGGGGGTTACGAAGTTGGCACGGGAACGTGCGAAGAAAGCGAATTTGAATAACCGCAAGTTGCGTGATTGCCGCATACACTACAACGATACCAAAGGCGATCGGCAGGACGAGAGCTGTATTTTCATTACCGAGGGGGACTCGGCGAGCGGTTCGATTACCAAGATTCGTAATGTGGAGACGCAAGCGGTCTTCTCTTTGCGGGGTAAGCCGTTGAATACTTACGGACTGACCCAAAAGGTCGTTTATGAGAACGAGGAGTTCAACTTGCTGCAAGCTGCCCTTAATATAGAGGACGGTATCGAGGGGCTCCGGTATAATAAGGTGATTATCGCAACCGATGCCGATGTGGACGGTATGCATATCCGCTTGCTGATGATTACTTTTCTTTTGCAATTTTTCCCCGACCTTATCAAGAAAGGGCATGTTTATATTTTACAGACTCCGCTGTTTCGCGTGAGGAATAAAAAAGAAACACATTATTGCTATACAGACGAGGAACGGCTCGCCGCTATCAAGAAGTGCGGAGCAAACCCCGAAGTGACACGATTCAAAGGATTGGGTGAGATTTCGCCCGACGAGTTCCGTCAGTTTATCGGACCGGATATGCGTCTCGACCGGGTATCGCTGCGTAAGGGGATTTGGTGAAAGATTTGCTCGAATTTTATATGGGCAAGAACACCATGGAAAGACAAAACTTTATTATACAAAATCTGGTTATAGAAGATGACACCAATCTCGTCTAAAAGGATAGCTGTGTTCCCGGGAACATTCGACCCTTTTACTCTCGGTCATATGTCGATTGTGAGCAGGGGGCTCGAATTGCTCGATGAAGTGGTCATAGCCATAGGTATCAATGATTCGAAACGCACTTATTTCACCGTGGAACAGCGGTTGGAAATGTTGAGGGATTTGTTTCGGGATAATCCTCGGATTCGAGTCGTTTCGTACGACAGCCTCACCATCGACCTTGCGAAGCAATGGAATGCCCGGTTTATTCTGCGGGGTATCCGGTCGGTGAATGACTTCGAGTATGAGAAGACTATCGCCGACGTGAACCGGAAATTATCGGGGGTAGAGACGATAATTTTGTTTACCGAGCCGGAATTGACTCATATCAGTTCTACCATTGTGCGGGAGCTTTTTAAGGTTCGGTCACAGTGTCGATGAATTTGTTCCCAAAGGGTTGAAATTAGTATAATTTTAAGTTGAAGATGAAAAGACTATTTTTTATCATATACCTGCCCGTGATAGCGGTGGGAGTCATGTGGTCGCAAGGCCAAAGCGAAGGAATGCGAAAACTCAGTCTGGCCGATTTCGCCATAACGAATTTGTATGTCGATGAGGTAGACGAGAATAAGTTGGTGGAGGATGCCATTCGGGGGTATGCTCGATAAACTCGATCCGCATTCGACCTACACGACAGCCGAGGAGACCCGGGAGATGAACGAGCCTTTACAGGGTAATTTCAGCGGAGTGGGTATCCAGTTCAATATGAATAAAGATACGTTGTATGTGATACAGACTATCGTTGGCGGACCTTCGGAAAAGGTGGGAATATTGGCGGGTGACCGTATCATCGCTGTAAACGATACAACCATAGCCGGAGTGAAGATGAAAAATACCGACATCATGAAACGGCTACGCGGGGAATCGGGGACGGTGGTGCGAGTGACCGTATTGCGCAAAGGGGTGAAGGAGCCTATCGAATTCAGAATCGTACGCGATAAAATACCTATTTACAGTATCGATGCATCTTATATGGCCGATAAAGAAACGGGTTATATACGGGTGAGCCGTTTTGCCGTGACGACAGACAAGGAATTTTCTGATGCCATTAAGGAGTTGAAAAAGAAAGGTATGAAGAATCTTATTGTCGACTTGCAAGGCAACGGCGGTGGATTCTTGACCAGTGCTATCGCTATGGCCGACGAGTTTTTGGCCGACGGGCAGTCGATCGTTTATACCGAAGGTCGTCGTTCTCCACGGGGACGATGCTTTCGCTTCGAAACGAGGGCAGTTCCAAAAGGGGAAATTAGTTTTGCTGGTCGATGAGAGCTCGGCTTCGGCAAGTGAAATCCTTTCGGGAGCGATTCAAGATTGGGACCGAGGTATAATCGTAGGGCGTCGTACCTTCGGAAAAGGTTTAGTTCAACGTCCCATACCATTCCCCGACGGATCGATGATAAGGTTGACTGTCGCCCGATATTATACGCCTTCTGGCAGGAGTATACAGAAGCCTTATGACAAAGGCCACGAGGCATACGAGCGGGAATTGCTAGATCGGTTCAATCATGGAGAGCTTATTTATACCGATAGCATTCACTTCCCGGATTCGTTGCAATTCCAAACTTTGAAGAGTAAACGTACGGTATATGGTGGCGGGGGTATTATGCCCGATATTTTTATACCGTTAGACACGACGATTTATACCGATTTCCATCGGGATTTGTTGGCGAAAGGGGTATTGAATCAATATCCGGTCAATTATCTCGACAGTCATCGGAAAGAGTTGATGAATAAGTATAAAAAGGTGGACCAGTTTGTCGAAGAATTTGCGGTTACGGACGATATGCTCGCTGAATTGTTGAAGATGGGAGAAACTGAAAAGGTGAAATATAACGAGGAGCAGTATCGGAAATCCAAAGGGTTGATAGCTTTGCAGATAAAGGCTCTTATTGCCCGGGATATGTTCGACACGGCTGCCTATTTCAGAGTAATGAATCCTCGAAATCCCTCGTTCGTCAAGGCTATGGAAATTATAAATGACGATTTGGAGTATAATCGTTTGTTGCAACCTAAGTCATAAAGTAGTTTGTCTATATAGATACCGGGGCTGGATAATTCTAGCCCCGGTTTTTTATCCTTATCTTTTTTTCCCGATCGCCCAAGGAAGATATTTATTCACGAAGGGAATGAGGAGATATATGACGAGCAGGGTGAGTGCGACGTCGATGTATCCGGTGAATACTTCCCGATGCCCGAATATTTTCATGATGGCTCGTTGGAAAGGAGTTTGTATGAGAATATGTATGCAGAGGATAAAGAGGGTAGATGTTCCTAAGGTACGAACAATCGCACATATATGGTTCTTGTTGTCGTTGAAATAGGAAAGGGCGGACATGAAACAAAGAAACAAGACGATGGCTTTTAGGAAAAAATAGGCAGGCAGATTACAGTCGATGGCTTGTAAGCCGATGAAAGTGACGAGGGTTGTCAGTACAATGATGTATTTTGATGGGTAGTCGAGAATCAAGCGAGATAATTTCAGGCCGAACAAGTTGCCGATTATGAAATAGGGCAACCATTGCACTGCGTTATTGAACATGAAAATGGTCGGGTAAGATTTGATTTCCTCGTTCCAGATCATGATTACTGCGGTCAATATGAGATATATGATTGTCCGGTATTTTTCCGGAGTGATCTTGTTCATGCACCAGTATATCAGTTGCATGGCGAACAAGCAAAATATGAACCAAAGCGGAACATTGACAAATAGATAATCGCTTTTTTTGTTTGTTATGTCGAATACATCGAAGATACACCCCAGTCGAAGTTGTTGAGCGTACGGTAATCCCAAAGGTTAAAAATGATTCGGAACGGGTAGGATAGGAGGTAGAAGAAAGTGAATGGGATAAGAGCGTTTTGACTTTCTTTTTTAGGAAAGCGGGAAATGGTTCTTCTTTGAAAAAGAATCCGGAGAGAAAGAAAAAAAGTGCATTTATGTAGGTTACATTGTACCATTGCGGGTGTACAGTGTGACTCCATACGACACCGATGATGGCGATTCCTTTAATAAGATCGATGTAATCGATTCGTTTTGAAGAGGTTGGTTTTACCCCCCTAATTGTTAAAACTTGTTTATTCATACTATTCTGTTGATTGAGATGATTTCGTGTCATGTTTTTGTCGTTGTCTCCCGATAGCCCACGGGATATATTTCTCGGTGAAAGGTATAAGAAAGTATATGAGGAGCATAGTAAGCGCAAGGCAGATTAATCCGGTGAGTAAGTCCGGTTTTCCGGTGATGGCGCGAGCCATCGATTGTATAGGGGCTAATAGGAGTACATGAATACCCATGATAAAGAGTGATGATTTCCCGAAATATCGGACTGTCGTCCATATCATCGAGCAGCTGTTTTCGAAGCAAGACAGTAGGGAAAGTATTGCTACGAATATGGTCAATGCTTTGATAAAGGCAAGGATAGAGATATCGATCGGCAAGTATTGGAACCCGATGAACAGGGCAAAACATGTCGGGGCGAGGAGATATTTCAGAGAGGACTTGGAAAGAAATCGGGCTATTTGTAGTCCGAAAAGGTTTCCAGCAATAAAATAGGGAAGGCACTCGATGGCGACATTGAACATAAACGGCGAGTGCCAAGACTCGATTGTACCGTAACCAGCGTATAGGGCAGCTAAGATTACCAAGAACCAGCAGCTGCGGTATTTATTACAGGGGGTATTACTCTGTTCAGACACCAAAAGATAATTTGCATGACGAACAGGCAGACGAGAAACCACAGAGGTATGTTCACTGTGAGGTAGTCGGGTGTATTGGAAATAGAAAAGATTTCCAACAGGCTATCCCATGCGAATCCGTGTAGGGTGCGAAAGTGTCTGAAATAGAAGGCTATTCGGCGAGATAGGAAAGTATGTAAAAAGAAAAGGAACGGAATAAGTATGGTTCGGATTTTCTTTTTTTTAGAAAGGGAATGAATGGCTCGTCTTTGAAAAAGATTCCCGATAAGATGAAGAAAAAGCGCGCTTATGTGAATGAGATCGCACCATTGCGGGTGAAAGGTGTGTTTCCACACGATTCCCAGAATGGCGATTCCTTTGAACAGATCAATACTGTCGATTCGTTTTTGTGTAGGCAATTTTACGCTTCTCGATTTGTCACAGTTTGTATTCAATGTGCGTTGGTATTTATAACGATATGAAGGATTGAACCGAGATATTACCCTTCCCTCGCTTTGTTTGGACGAGTATAAATGCGATTACAGTGCCGATTATGGCTCCGATCAGCTGCGCTTCGACGCCCCAGTCCAGCAGGGCGCATACCATGGCTATTAGGCAACCTGTTGCCAAACAGAATGTCGCTATCATGGAAGTGAGCAGTTCTATGATAACAAGTATGGCCGCAATAATGAGCCACAAGAGCCAACTTGATATGATTATGTCCATCGCAATTTGAAATCGGATCGTTTTTCCGAGGTTATGTGTCTGTTGTTTATGTACAAATATAATGGGAATATCGATAAATTGAAAGGGTATCGATATTTTTTATAAGAAAGGGAGCTGTGCCACGGCACAGCTCCCTTTTTCCTGTATAGAGGAAATTATTATTTCAATCCCCGGTTGCGAAGCAGGGCATCGGGATTAGGCTCTGCTCCACGGAATTGGCGATAAAGTTTCATGGGATCCTCGCTCCCGCCTTTTTCGAGAATGTTTTCACGGAATGCTTTGGCTGTCGCCGGGTCGAAGATACCGTGTTCTTTTGAATGCGTCGAAAGCATCGGCATCGAGAACTTCGGCCCAGATGTAGCTGTAATATCCTGCACAGTAATCGTTGGTGAAGATGTGCGAGAAGTAGGTGCTACGGTAGCGATAGGTGATTTCGTCGATGAGTCCGACGGATTGCGCTACTTCTTTTTCGAATTGGCGCACATCGTATTCTTTAACTTCGTCTATTTCGTGCCAACGTATGTCGAGGATAGCCGCAGCTAAGAATTCGGTGGTGGCGAATCCTTGATTGAATTTAGAGGCTGCCTCCATTTTGGCGATTAACGAGTCGGGAATGATTTCGCCAGTTTGATAATGTTTGGCATATAATTTCAATACTTCGGGGTGCGTTGCCCAGTGTTCGTTGATTTGCGACGGTAGCTCTACGAAATCGCGTGCGACACTGGTTCCGCTTACCGAGGGGTAGTGGCAACGGGTGAGCATGCCGTGCAGGGCATGTCCGAATTCGTGGAAAAGGGTTTGCACTTCGTCGATGGTAAGCAAAGAGGGAGTATCGGCGGTAGGTTTGGTGAAGTTTGCCACGTTGTAAACGATGGGGCGTACTTCCTTACCGTCTTGTACATAGGCTTCACGGAAGTTGTACATCCAAGCTCCGGCACGTTTCCCGGCACGGGGGAAGTAATCGGTATAGAATACGGCCAAATGTTTGCCGTCGGCATCTTTCACTTCGAATGCGCGGACATCGGGATGATAGACCGGCATATCTTTCAATTCGGTGATAGTGATTCCGTATAATTTATTGGCAACCATGAACGCACCTTCACGTACGTTGTCGAGGCTGAAATAGGGTTTCAGTTCGTCTTCGTTCAAATCGTATTTGGCTTTGCGTACTTTTTCGGCATAGTACCACCAATCCCACGGGGCGAGTTTGAAACCGCCGCCTTCTGCGTCGATGATCTTTTTGCATGTCGGCTACTTCTTCTTTTTGCACGAGGTATCGCATAGGCCCATACCCGATTGATGAGATCGTTGACGTTCGCATCGGTTTTTGCCATACGATCGTCGAGGGCAAAGTCGGCGTAGGTATTGAATCCCAGTAAATTGGCCTTCTTTAAACGGAGGTTGACCATTTTCGATACGATTTCTTTATTGTCGAATTCGTTGTCGTTGTCGGCTTTGTTGATATAGGCTTTATAAACTTTTTCGCGCAGATTGCGGTTATCGGCGTATTGCAGGAATGGGATGCGGCTGGGCGCATCGAGGGTAAATACCCATTTACCGGCTTTGTTGCGAGCAGCCGCTTCATCGGCAGCTGCCGTGACTACTGCCTCGGGCAAGCCTGCGAGGTCGGTTTCATTGTCGATGACCAGTTCAAAAGCATTTGACTCGGCTAAGGCATTGTCTCCGTATTGTATGGAAAGCATAGCCAATTCTTTGTTGATCTCGCGAAGCGTGGCTTTATCTTCTTCGGAGAGAAGAGCACCCGCACGAACAAAGTCTTTGTAGTGGTTTTCGAGAACTTTCATCTGTTCGGTGTCGAGGTTCTCTTTATCCCGGTTCTCGTATACCGTTTTCATTCGGGCGAAAAGTTCTCCGTTGAGCGAGATGTTGTCGTAATGCTCGGTCAGTTTGGGCGAAATCTCTTTGGCGATGGCTTGGAGTTCGTCGTTCGTTTCCGCTTCGGTCAAACTGCTGAATATCAGATTGACCTGAGTCAGTAGCATACCGCTGAATTCGATCGGCTGGATGGTGTTTTTGAATGTAGGAGCCTCGGGATTGGCAATGATTGCAGCAATTTCGGCATCGTGCTGACGGATACCTTCTTCAAAAGCCGGCATGTAGTGCTCGGGCTTTATTTGTTCGAACGGTGGAACCACGAAAGGAGTGCTGAACTCGCTAAGCAGCGGATTCTCTTTTTGATTGCAAGAGATCATCATAAGACAAGTTAACGATGTTACTAAAAGTTTTTTCATGAGGTATAATATTACTGTGTTAATGATTTTCGGAATTTTCCCATACAAACCTTGTGACAAGGGGATAATGGTCTGAACTTTTATGTCGTTGGCGGACAAGCCATCGGGCTTCCATATTGCCTTTGTATAGGATATGGTCGATGCGGAACCAGAAGCGATTGGCGTGATATGTGATTCCCGGTCCTAATCCCAACTCGTTGTAAGCGTCGCGAAAACCCATACTGTGGAACTTCCGGACGGAATAGGATAAGGGTGAGTCGTTGAAGTCGCCGCAGACGATGATATTACCGGGAATGTTTTGTATTTTCTCGGCTGTCAGGTCGGCTTGGCGATTTCGAATCTCGGCTGCGTTCATGAGTTTGGATAACAAGTGTTTCTTTATTTCGTCCAGTCGGTCGGTATTCGGGTGTGCCGTGATTTCATGATATAGTTCTTTGTCGGTTTGAGTCAATCCGATAGATTCCATGTGTTGGTTGACAACGGTGACTGTATGGCCTTCTATCTTTACTTGGTAAATGGCGATGGCGCTCGACTCGGAATATACCGTATCGAACAACAATGTCGCTGGGTATTTCGACAGGAAGTTCATACCGTGGGTCGTAGGAATGCGGTAGGGATACAGAGTGTGTATACTGTCTATTTGTTCCCCGGTGATTTTCAATCCCGGATTCGAGCGATCAGACCCGGACTTTCCTGCAAGCAAACGAGATCGGCGTTTTGCGAGAGGATAAAGGAAAGAGTCCGGTTTTGCCGGGTATCTGTTCCTTCATAATCGAGGAAGAAGTAGGCATTATAAGTCATTAGGGAAAAACCGGGTTGGCTGTTGTCTATCGGCTGTGGTTTATGTACCGGACAGTATCGGGCTATTCCTCCCCAAGAGATGACCAGTGCGGCGAGCGGAACCCATATATAACGGGGATTATAGGCGAGCCATATAAAAAAGAACGCTATGCAGGCAAACAGATTCAGCGGAAATAAGAGCTCGACCAGTGTACCTATGCGGGAGGAAAGTATGCCGAGTAGGAGCCGATGACGAGCAAAAGCCCCCATAGCAGATTGAGCAGCAATAATATGACTTTGACGACATGTTTCATTACCACGTTATTTTTTCCCGGCTTCGAACAGTCTTTTCTTTTCTTCGGCAGAGAGCGAGGTATACCCCGATTTTTTTATTTTGTCGAGAATCGAATCGATTTCGTCGTTTTCTTTCTTTTTGCGGGCTCGGTATTCCATATCGGTCTCGGGCCGGGGAGGATCGGTTCGAAGGTCGTGACACTTTGATTTTCGGGCGGGGTTTGAATCCCGTTACGATTTTGTCGATGAGTTTGTTGACAGGCGCCGTCAAATCTTTCCCTTTTTCCCATCGCACAATAAACCAGTAACCGAGGAGGGCTCCTCCGAGGTGAGCGATGTGCCCTCCTCCGTTGGCCGATGTGACACTCAACAAGTCAATGATGATAGTAACCAGAGCAATGTATTTCAAAGATATAGCTCCGAGAAAAAAGTAGGTTGACTTTGTAGTCGGGCATTCGGAATGCCGTGGCTACGACAATGGCGATTATCGAGGCAGAGGCTCCGCACATCAATCCTTCTTTGCCATCGAAATAGGGAAACAAATTGTACGAAAGCAGATATAATAAACCACCGGCTATACCTCCTAAAAGATATAGCCCTACCATTTGTTTTTCACTGAACGACATGAAATATTTGCCCGAACCAATATAGCCAAAGCATGTTGAACAGAATGTGCCATACATCGTAATGGACGAACATGTATGTGAGCAGAGTCCACGGATGGGTGATGAACTCATAGGGTATCGATGGCATTTCGATGAAGGGCAGTATGACATATCCGTCGATATTGAACAGCATCAAAACGACCCATGTGAGTCTCAGTAGCAGAAAGATCGCTACGTTGATATAGATGAGTTTCAGCAATACGGAGCCTTGCCGGAATTGCTGTTTCAGTTTGTCAATAATAGAATCCGCCACCGCCTATTCCTTTCTTTTTTTTCCAATAACGAATCAAGAAGAATCCGAAGAGCATGCCGCCTAAATGTGCAAAGTGAGCCACGCTGCTCATGCTTCCGCTGACACCGAAGAATAATTCGAGTAACCCGTAAAAGATGACAAAGTATTTTGCCTTAATGGGAATGGGTATGAATATGATGAACAATGGAGCATTCGGAAATAACATGCCGAAAGCCAATAAAATACCGAATGCTGCGCCAGAAGCTCCTACGGTTATAAAGTTGTTGAGTAGTTGGGACGTTTGTTCCCAACCGTACAATGCTACGGTTTCCGATATGGCTGAACGTAGTTCGAAGTACCATGCCGCTTCTTGCACCAATGCCGCTCCCATTCCTGTGGTAATGTAGTAGAATAGAAAACGTTTCCCTCCCCATACGGCTTCGAGAGTTCTACCGAACATGAAAACGGAGAACATATTGAAGAAAATATGTTCTATTCCGCTGGTGTCGTGTAAAAACATGTAGGTAATCAACTGCACGACATTGAAATCGTCGGCTGCAAAATAGTGTAACCCCAGCCAATAGTTCAAATTTATTCCGGCAATTTTAGGTAGAGTTAAAGCTGCCAGCCACACGATGAAGTTAACGATAATCAAGTTGAGTGTCACCGGTGGTATAGATCCCAAAAATGACCTGTTTTGCATATATCAAATGTACTTTTCTTACGAAGTGTAAACCATTCATTCCAAGCAGGGTAAATGTATTATACTCTGATTGTGCGGACAAAAGTAATGATTTTTCGAGTATTTAGTCAAATATAGCTTGCTTATATTATAAAATCGAGGCTTTTATTATATTTTTTTACTTTATTGTTTGCAGTATTTCATTTTAATCTTTACATTTGCGGTGCTGCTCTTCATGGAGAATTATTTACTTAACTTTAAATTATACGCGTTATGAACAAAACTGAACTTATCAATGCCATGGCAGAAAAAGCCGGTTTGAGCAAAGTTGATGCTAAAAAAGCATTGGATGCTTTCGTAGAAGCTGTTTCTGAATCTCTTGTTAAGGGTGACAAAGTGGCCCTTATCGGTTTCGGAACTTTCGGTGTTACTGAAAAAGCAGCTCGTACGGGTATCAACCCTGCAACCAAACAGAAAATCACTATCGCTGCTAAGAAAGTGGTTAAATTTAAAGCCGGTGCAGAATTGGCAGACAAAGTAAAATAAGCATTTATTTTATTATGGCATAGAAAAGGAAAGGCTGGGAAGGTCTCTCCTTTTTTTATTTATATGCCTCGACAGTCGTTTATAGCTCGGTCGATAGGTAGGGGGAATGGATCAGTCGATAATTGGTGGGGATATCGACTCCGTAGGAAATAGAGGGGAGTGCCCTCAGGGTGAAGGGGTTAAACTCCACAATTAATCTTTTCGACCTTTCTCCGAAAAGACTGGAATGAGGTTGTCTGCGAAGATTTCATCGCTAAAATCCATGTCTATCCCACGGATTTTTACTGAATCTAAGAAGCTGTTTTAAATTTATTCCGAGACAGAGGCTCAATATGGCCGGAACATACCTGCTTGCAATGATAATATTATTTCTCAATAAATTTAAAACAACTTCTTAATTATCAAAGGTTTATTTTCTTTTTGCGGTTACGGTGAGTCCACCGTTTTTTATAAGTGATAAGCTGTCTGAAAATTTTTCGAGTCCTAATATCTCGGAGTGGTTGAGCATGTCGTGAGACAGCGGTTCCATGAAAGAGACGGGTGTCGGTTCTGCTGTGCCGAATTGTTCGGGATAGAGGACTATTAGATTGTTGTTGGCGAAATATTTGGAGAGGAAAGAAGGAATATTGTCGGCTTCGGAATTGAACGAAACCGATGTGGGGCGCGCACTGACAACGATAAATAGGTCGTCGTCGAGTACAACATTAGCAAGAAGCAGAATATCGTCCCAGCTTTCCAAAATTTCAAATTCGTTTCTGATGTTGTATCTTCCGGCTCGTAGTCGGGCTTTCAAATAGGGAATGGTTTCGGCGTAAGCGTAGAATATAGCACGGCAACCTATTTGTTTCGCCATGTTCGCCACTCGGTCTATCCATCGGGCGAATCCTGTTTCGTATTCGGCCTTGCGGGGAACGGCTATGACGATACGGGTAACCGTGTTTATGGGATTGATACATTTCGAAATGAGTATCATTTTATTCGTGCTTTTCAAGAGCGATTCTATTTTTGCGCCGAAAAACGTGTCAACGATATTTGCTTTGTGATGTAATCCGAGTACGACCTCCGTTATATTTTTTTCTTTCATGGTGTGGATAATCCCGCTGGTTATGTTCATGTCGTATCGGGCGATCGGGATTAATTTCGTATCGGCGGAAGATGCTACTTTCCCCGCATATTCGAGAACGGCTTGTGAGAGGAAGTTGCTTTTTTATCGTCGTCGGTTACATGCAAAGCGTAAAGTGCAGATTTCTTTTGCGGAGATTTTAACAAGAGGGCCAGATTGATCAGGTTCTCGATTGTGTCGGGATTAGCCACAGGAATTAATATCTGCTCGTTCTGTATGGGTGACTTGTAACTGGCGGGTTCGTTATTTTGTATTTCGATAACTATGCGCCGGGCGGCCTTTTCGGTAACCAATGTACTGATAATGCAGGTCACTAAAATCATGACGATAGTGCCGTTGAGTATTTCTTCGTTGAAAAGTCCTATGTCGTGACCGATGATGACGGCCGCGAGCGTGGCGGCGGCCTGAGCGTTGCTCAGTCCGAAGATGAGTTGCCGGTCGGATTTCGTCATGTGGCAGGTTTTTTGAGTGAGCCATGCTGCCAACCATTTGCAGATGGTTGCCACTACCGACATGTTTACGGCGACGATGATCGTTTCGGTGCTTTTGAAAATTACTCTCAAATCGATGAGCATGCCTACACCTATGAGAAAATAGGGTATGAACAGGGCGTTGCCTACAAATTCGAGGCGGTTCATCAAGGGGAAACGTTGGGGATAAAACGGTTCAGAACAATGCCTGCGAAAAATGCTCCCAAGATGGCTTCCAGCCCGATAACTTGCGCCATATAAGATGCCAGGAAGACAAGGGCCAAGATAAATATGAATTGCGTGACATTATCATTGTAGGTCTTGAAAAACCATCGGGTGAGCCGGGGATAAATGTATAGTATGGCTATGCTGTAAATCGTTATGTTCACCGATAGTCTGAGCCAGAAAAATTCGGTCAAGTCGCCTCGTACCATACCAGAAATTACAGCTAAAATAATCAAGGCTCCCAAGACTGTGAAAATGGTTCCGGCGATAGTGATAGGGACGGCTCGGCTACGGGATATTCCATATCTGCTGATAATGGGGTAGGCTATCAGCGTGTGCGAGGCGTACATACTTGCCAACAGTATGGAAGTCATTAGGTTGAGATGGAGGGTGTAGTAACTGATCGCGGTTCCTAAAATCATGGGTATGAGAAACGTGTACAGCCCGAATATGATTCCGTCTTTTTTGCTTTTCTTGAAATTATACATGTCGATTTCGAGTCCTGCCAAAAACATGAGGTAAAGGATTCCCACGTTTCCGAAAATTTCGAAACTACTGTCACGAGCCAATAGATTCAGACCGTTGGGGCCGATGATTACACCTGCTATGATCAGACCGATGATGTGGGGGACACGTATGCGGTTGAGTAATATCGGGGCAAACAAAATAATGACCAGCACGATGAAAAATATCAGCACCGGATTTTCGATAGGTAGAGTCGCGATACCGCTCATAACCCCTGTAATTTAAATGCGAAACTTATAAATGGTGACAAAAATAGAGTGACCCGAGTACGAAAGCAAATTGATTTGTTTCTGCCAAAGTGGAATCTATTTTCGCTTTGTGGCAAAATTAATGATAAAAGTTATTTCTTGCAAGGATTTTCGACCTTCTGTTCAAAATGTGTTACTGATGGCTAAAATACAGCGAGAATGATATAATAATGAGCGTTTTGTTATAGAATTTCATAAATAATTGTATATTTGCGCCAATTTTTAGTATTCTGGAATAATAAGGATTCCTAAGTAGTAATTATAAAAGAAAGAAAATGAAAGTCGCTATTGTGGGCGCCAGTGGCGCTGTCGGACAAGAGTTCCTAAAAGTTTTGGACGAGCGGAATTTCCCGATTGACGAGCTGTTGTTGTTCGGGTCCTCTCGCAGTGCGGGTCGTGAGTACACCTTCCAAGGTAAACAAATTACGGTCAAGGAATTGAAACACAATGACGATTTCAAAGGTGTGGATATAGCTTTCACATCGGCAGGTGCAGGAATTTCTAAGGAATTTGCCGAAACGATTACCCGATACGGTGCTATCATGATCGATAATTCGAGTGCATTCCGCATGGACGAAGATGTTCCTTTGGTTGTTCCAGAAGTGAACGGCGACGATGCATTCGTGCGTCCTCGTGGGATTATCGCAAATCCTAATTGTACTACCATACAAATGGTGGTTGCCCTGAATGCCATAGAGTCACTTTCTCATATCAAGAGAGTGCATGTCGCAACTTATCAGGCGGCGAGCGGAGCCGGTGCATCGGCGATGGCCGAGTTGAGAAAACAATATGAACAGATCGTTGCGGGTGAAACTCCTACGGTAGAGAAATTTTTCTTTCAATTGGCTTATAATCTGATTCCTCAGGTCGATGTTTTCACCGACAATTTATATACGAAGGAAGAAATGAAAATGTTTCACGAAACCCGTAAGATCATGCATTCCGATATAGCCGTGAGCGCTACTTGCGTGCGAGTGCCGGTGATGAGGGCTCATTCGGAGGCTATCTGGATAGAAACGGAACGACCTGTTTCTGTGTCGGAAGCTCGTGAAGCATTCGCTCATGCGAAAGGTGTGGTCTTGGAAGACGATCCGGAGAACAGGGTGTATCCCATGCCATTGAATAAGGCAGGTAACGATCCTGTGTATGTGGGGCGTGTCCGGTCTGATATTTCTAATCCGAATGGCTTGTCTTTCTGGACTGTGAGCGATCAGATTAAGAGAGGCGCAGCCTTAAATGCCGTTCAGATCGCCGAGTATTTATTGGAGCATTCGAAGTAAGAAGTAGAGAATAGTGACTTCCGTGAGTTTTCGGTTATGGGCTCTATTCGTACGTACTATTTTTGGTTTGTGTTTCGGTATAAAACGGAGCAACCTTATTTCTACTTTCGTTTACTATTGTGATTGGATATAATGAAGAAGGCTGTATAATTTATACAGCCTTCTTCATTTCTGTTTTTATCGATTAATCGTTCTTGTAGTCTGTGGTGAGACTTTCTTTCCCAAGATAGAAAAGTTTTGCTTTGACAACTGTGGCACTGCAATCGACAGGAGCTTCCCAAAGCGTGGAGGTTGCGGTCGGTTCGCTTCCGTCGGTGGTGTATCTTATTTCGGCCTGCGGAATGGGAGAGTTGGCATATAGTTTTCCTTCGACAATTTTAATTCCGGGCTGTGCCACGCGGAAATTAAAACCGTCGGCAGCCAGACGGGGCAGTTCGATTTCGGCTATCTTGGCGTTGTAAATGGCCCGAGCCTTTTCATATAGAGCCTGTTTATCGTCGTTCGGGACAGGGGACCACTCGGGATAGGCATTCCAGCCGCGTTCTACCAGACCGAAAATTTTGGGGAATACATAGTATTGTACCATATCGAAACTGCCGATGGTCTCGGAGAAAAGTTGCGCCTGTACGCCTTTGATGCGTGGACGCGATTGTTCTGTGAGCTGTATCTTCCCTTTTCCGGCTGTTTTGAGATTGTTCTTTTCTCCTACCGTATTTTCTCTTGCCGAGCAGTAAATGTTGTAGGGTAATATGTTGAACGATGTAACCTCATTGACGTAACCTCCCCATGTGAGTCCCGGTTCGTCTTTGTGCGGATTATAGGCCAAATCGATGTAAAGGTTGTTGACATTGCAAAGTATTACGTCGTATCCTTCGTTGGCTACGGTGTAAGGAACAACATCGCGTTTGCCGATCGTGCTCCAACAATATACACCGGCGAAGCGGGGAGCTATGCGGGCGTTCATTTCGGGAGAGTGGTGTAGAGCGACTTCTTGCCAGCCCGAAGTTTTCACTCCTTTTTTCGACAGCATTTCCGTGATGTTTTCCAAGAAGTATTCCGATAGCTCGTGGGTATCTTTCATGCCTTTTTCCTCCATGAATTTGTGGCAGAGCGGGGAACCTGTCCAAGACCCTTTGGGTACTTCGTCTCCTCCGATGTGAATCGTTGCCAAAGGTACGCCAGCATCTTTGTACATTTTAATGATTTCGTCGCTGACTTTATCCATGAAACGATAGACGGAGGGCAAGGCTACATTCATAATATTGTCGGTATAGGCTTGTGCCGATACATATTTCGATGTGTCGGCCGATTCGGAAAGGAGATATTCCCGGGCTTTTTCCATGTCTTCTCCTTTCAATCGGTTGAATCGAGCTTCCATCGCTTTGATAGCCGCGCGTGCATGTCCCGGCGATTCTATTTCGGGTATGACGGTGATGTGTCGTTTTGCAGCGTATTGCAGTACCTCGATGAAATCTTCTCGGGTATAATATCCGTTTGCCGTGGCTGTGGTATCGTTTGGATTCCAGCCTCCGTAATATACGGGATACAGGCATTGGCTTTCGTCTTCGGTGAATCCTCGGCGAGACCCTATTGCAGTGAGTTCTTCCAATCCGGGGATTTCTAATCTCCAAGCCTCGTCGTCGCTAAAATGGAAATGAAGCACGTTTATTTTATAAGCGGCGAGTTGGTTTATCAGTTTAAGCAAGTCGGCTTTTTTCGTGAAATTTCGTGCGATGTCGAGCATCATACCCCGATATAACAAGTCGGGATAATCATTGATCGCTATATTTTCGAGTTTAGCGGGAATAGTCTGTTTTTGAGTAATGAGACGAGGGTTTGAGTCCCGTTGAAAATAGCGTGTGGGGTTCCGCCACTGACGGTTATGTATTTGTCTTTTACGTCGAGACGGTAGTGCTCGTCGTTTTTGGCTTGCATGTTTTGGGGGAAATGGCACAGGGCTATAACGGTCTGACCTTTGTCTGTGACGTTGTATCCCATTTCTTTTAGATTTTGAATCAGTAGTTTCGCTTCGTCGGCAAAACCATCTTCGACACTCAAAGATATATCTTTGGATATTATACTTGTGCCTTCTCTCGGAGTTACTTCTTTCAAGGAAGGCAGCATGTCGTAGGTTTGTATCTTATATGTGGTTTCGAGGGCTTGATTGTCGGCGTATACTTTTTCCCCGTCGGGATAAGATGGAGCTATTCTCCCCTGAACCGTCCATTGTTCTTTGCGATCGAACGGTGCGATAGAGAGCGGGATAGAGATTTGTGTACCATTGTTCGTGACAAAAAATGGCGATTTGGGAGTGAATAAAGTTTGAGTAAAAATACCTTGATTCAAATAGCTTATTTTAATCGAGTCGCCGGGAGCCAATGGACTCCATGATTCTGATGGCGCTATTTTGTAATAACCGGCATTTATCATCTCTATGATTACGGGGGAATCTTCGTTTACTTTTACTTGTCTGGGAGAGAGCTGAGTGTAATATATTTCCCAATCTGATTCCAATGGTTTAGTTGAAGTGTTGGTAATCGTAAACGAGCTTTCGTAAAATCCGGGAGCTGCTCCGTTTTTTACCATTTCCCATTGCAGGGAGACCGGACTTTCCTTTGTGTTGTTGCAAGCACAAAGTGCAGTGACAGTCGATGCGATAAGTAAATGTTTCAAATGTTTCATTTTCATGGTGAGTTATTTAGTGTGAATAATCATTAGTCATTTGTATTTACCAACCGGAAGTCGAACCTCCGCCGCCTGTGGCTCCGCCCCCGAAGCCTCCACCGAATCCGCCTCCGAAACCTCCGCCTCTACGACCACTTCCGACAACTGCGGCGGCTACGATAATGGGTATGATATACTGTTTACAGTCTGTTTTGTGACAGTGAGCGCAATAATATCTTTTTTCCCCCAATCCGGTACTGACCGTCGTAGCTCTGCGTAGAATGTGGTCGCCTTCGAAACTGTAAGCCCGGCTGTGGCAGTACGGGCATTTCTGGTATTGAGTAAATTGGTTTTCATAAGGATATACCAATGTATTCCCGCAATGGTCGCAGAGCCATACATCGTAATCTACCGAGTTCAGCCGTTCTTCCGTGTTTTCTTGCGGTGTGAGGTATCGGTTGTCTTCTTCTTCGTCGAGCTTTCTCATTTTGTTTCCGCAAGATTCACAGTTGCGAGGCTTGTTGCGAAGGCGCTTCAACCGTCGTCCGAGCCCTCCGTAAAGGAGAAGCACGAAGAATGGGAACAAAAAGCTGCCGGCTAAGAGATACGGGCGAAATCCGGCCAGCCGTTTGTATCGTTCGTAGGCGTCTTTTTTTAGCATAATGGGCTATGTTCCAAAGCATGGCAAATAACAAAATGTGAGATACGACGAGGGAAACCGTGAGGTATATACCGATGATTCTCTCCCAGTCGATTCCTTTTTTTACCGGTGCGGCGGTAAGTTCTTTTACGGCCTCGGGAGTTGTTAAAATTCGGGTAATGACATTCATTCCGTCGAGGATTCCTTTATCATAGTCTCCTTGTTTGAATTGTGGTATAACATATTGCGTTTGTATGCGTTTACAAATAGCATCGGGTAATATTCCTTCTATGCCATACCCTGTGCGGAATGTAATTCTGCGTTGGTCGAGTACCAATAAAACCAGCAGTCCGTTGTCGTTTTGTTTTCCTATTCCCCATCGGGTAAAAAGGTCCGTGGCGAAGTCGTCTATGTCGTTGTCCCCAATGGACTGTAAGGCGACGACTGCAACTTCGGAAGTGTTGGCTTCTTGTAGGGAGAATAGCATTTGGTCGAGGGTGTTTACTGTCTCGGCCGATAAAATACCGTCGGGATTGCTTACGAAACGTCTCCCGTCATCGAGGTGCACATTGGGAACTTTATCGACCGTGTATTCAATCGCCCGTATGAGCGGGCAGACGAGTAACAATAGAGAAATTATAGCGATTTTTTCATAATTCATATTTAGAGAGACGGCAAACTCATGCCGTTGATTTTTCGATAGAGGTCGAGGGCATAGACGTCGGTCATACCCGATATATAATCGATGACGGCCTGAACTTTACCGTACAGCGTGGTGGAATGTACTTCGTATTGTTCGGGCACTTTGTTCAGCAATAGTCTCGAATAGGCTTTGTCGGGGAATCGTACGGCATCCAAGAATTTGTCAAGCAGAACGGAAATGATGCGATTACCTGCTAACTCGATATCCAGAACATCGGACGATTTGTAAATTTTCGTCCATGCGGTGTCGGCGCAATTTTGGTAGGCCGTCCGGGGCCTTTCGGAAATGTGGTCCACCAAAGCTCCTTTGAATTTTCCCTCTAACAGCGCTTGTTCTTCCCGGCAAAACAGCGTGGAACATTCGTCTATGAGTGTGCCGATGACACATGACCGCAGATAAACGATTTGCTCGTTGAGGTCGCTCACTATTTCCAAAACTTCGTTGATGTGTTTCTTTCTGTCGTCATCGAAAAAGTCGAGGAATAGTTTCTTGACGGTTTCGGTTGTCAGGATTTTCAGTTTATGGGCATCCTCGATGTCCATAATTTGGTAGCAGATGTCGTCGGCAGCTTCGACCAAATAGACTAACGGGTGGCGATGGTATCGTTCGCCGCTGTCGCCGTCCGGCAGTAATCCCAAGTCACGGGCGATACGCAGGAAGTCTTGTTTCTCGGAGGTGAAAAATCCCGATTTTCCTTTTTTTGTCGATTGTATGGAGGAGTAGGGATATTTGACTATCGAGGCCAATGTCGAATAGGTGAGGGCGAACCCTCCGGGTCTCCGTCCTTGAAATTGATGGGTGAGCAACCGGAAAGCATTTGCATTACCCTCGAAGTGTGTAAGGTCTTGCCAATGATATTCGTTTTTCAGTTCTTGTTTTATTATTTGTCCGTTTCCCTCGGAAAAATAAGTTGCGATAGCTCTTTCACCCGAATGCCCGAAAGGAGGATTTCCCAAATCGTGGGCAAGACATGCCGCCGAGGTGATGGCTCCCAAGTGGTTGAGTTTGTAACACCACGGTTCGTTTTTGTATTTTTCGCTGAGCACGGCCGACACGTTGTTTCCCAATGAGCGTCCTACGCATGATACTTCGAGGCTGTGGGTCAGTCGGTTATGGACGAAGATGCTACCTGGCAGAGGAAATACCTGTGTTTTGTTCTGTAATCGACGAAACGGGGCCGAGAACACCAATCGGTCATAATCGCGTTGAAAATCGGTACGAGTATGATGTCTGTCGTCATGGTATTGCTCCATGCCGAACCGTTTGGAGGTGATCAGTTTCTCCCAGTGCATTTGCGCGGTTTTTTCTTGGGCTTGTGCGTTCATAAGGGTTTTTATCGTCAATCTTTGCAAAAATAGCGAAAGTAGGATAAAACAAATTATTTGTTTTTCATACCGAATCTCTGCTATTTCACATTTTATGCAAATATAGTGAAAACCTCACCCGATTTACAGATGTATTGAATTAAAATATAAAAAATAGGCTGCTTTTTTTTGATAGGATTTCGTTATTTTCGCAAATTAAAAGAATAAAAATAAGTGTTCTCTATTAAAACATGCTCAGATGAAAGTTTCCGTCAAGATAGTCAATAAGTCGCATCATGCGTTACCTTCTTACAGTACTTTGTTCTCGGCCGGAATGGATATTCGCGCCAATCTGTCGGAGCCCGTTACGTTAGCTCCTATGGAGCGCCGGTTGATTCCTACCGGGCTTTTTATCGCTTTGCCCGAAGGATACGAGGCTCAGATACGTCCGCGCAGCGGGTTGGCGTTGAAGCATGGTATCACGATACCGAATTCTCCGGGAACGATCGATGCCGATTATCGGGGAGAGGTAGGTATCATCGTGTTGAACGCTTCGGACAAGCCGTTTACCATCGAAGACGGCGAGCGTATTTGCCAAATGGTGGTGAAAGAGTATTGTCGGGTAGAGTGGAATGAAGTGGATAGTTTGGACGAGACCGAGCGGGGAGCCGGCGGATTCGGTCATACAGGTGTGAAATAGCAACCTCCGAGAAATGATGATGGAGATGGGAATACGGAAATATGGGTTTACAAGAGGATTGACGTGCTTAATATTTGTTTTTATTTTGTGCGGCTGTGCCTCGACCAAAGGTATTGCGGATAAGTCGGGAGAGCTTTCTTCGGAGGATCGCCGGAAATTTGACTATTTCTATTTGGAGGCCGAGCGATTGAAAGCTATCGGAGAAAACGATGCCGCATTCGATTTGATGAGTCGGGCGGCCGATTTGGATACGACTAGTGCCGCCGCGCGCTTTTTCTTGGCTCCATATTATCTGAGAATGGGGTTTTACGAGCAGGCGAGGAAAGACTTGCGATATGCCGCTGAAAAATATCCCGATAATTATTGGTATAACGTAGTGTATGCCAATTTCTCACAGCAGAGCAACCGTCACGACGAGGCCATACGGATATGGACGCGGTTGCTGGAACAGAATCCCGATAAGCCCGAAATAAATTCGGCTTTGGCAGAAGCTTATACGGCCAAAGGCGATATGAAGCAGGCTGTCGCCTGTTATGATCGAATGGAGTCATCGATGGGTATGATGGAGCCGATTACGATAGAGAAGTTGAAACTTTATGAGTATATGGGCGATAAGGAGGCTATGGTGGCCGAGGCGGAGAAGTTGCAACGGACTTATCCCCGAAATACCGATTATATGAGACTGTTGGGCGATATTTATTTGGAGGCCGGAAACGATTCGGCGGCTCTGTCGATCTATAATAAAGCTTTGGACCTTGAACCCGAAAAAACGGATATATCTATTTGTCGAGAGCCGGATACTATGAGAAACGAGGCGATACGATCGCTTATAACAACGAAATACGCAATGCTCTGATGAACCGACGTATCGATGTCGATACCAAACTAAGTATTTTCAGTACGTATATCGTCGGCCTCATGAAGAAAAAACAAGAGTTGAACCGGGTCGATTCCTTATTTGCCGAGATGTTGGAACAGTACCCTCAGGAGGAACCTGTTCATCGTCTGTTCGGTATGTATCTGTCAAGTCGTAAAGATTTTTCCCGAGCCGAGGAACAGTATGCGATTGCTGCCGATTTGGCTCCTACCAATCCGGAAAACTGGTTGCAACTGATAGGGCTGTATCTTTATCAAGAGAAATACGCCGAGGTGATACGAGTGGGAAAGAGGGCTATACAATATGTTCCCGACCAAAAGGATATATATATGTATGTGGCGGTAGCCAGCGCACAGACTAAAAGTTATGACGAGGCCCCTCTCGATGTTGGAAACAGGCTTGAATTATGTAGAGGAGAATGATGCGGGTACAAAGTCGTTTTTTTACGGGCAGATGGGCGATGTGTACCATTCGGCGGGAGATAAGGAGAAGTCGTATGAAATGTATGAGAAAGCCTTGTCTTACAATGCATCGAATATTCCGGTGTTGAATAATTACAGCTATTTTCTCGCTATGGAGGGGCGGGATTTGGATAAAGCCGAGCGAATGAGTGCACAGACCGTTAAGGCCGAGCCGGATAATGCTACTTATCTGGATACGTATGCTTGGATATTTTTCAAGCAGGGCAATTATTCTTTGGCACGGATTTATTTACAAAATGCGTTAGATAAGACGAAAGAGCCGAGTGCGGAGTTGTTCGAGCATTATGGCGATATTTTGTTTATGCTGGGCGAAGTCGACGAGGCTGTGACCTACTGGCAGAAGGCTCTTGAAGCAGGTAGCGAATCGGCCGAGCTGTTGCAAAAGAAAATCAAGAACAAGAAATATATCGAGAAATGAATCACATACGAATCGCGGTCTGCTCGATCGTTCTGCTAATTTTGGCAGGGTGTAAGGGTGGGAAGGAATTGATTTCAGAGCGTCCTGTTTCACAAGAGGTGCGGAATAATTTCGAGTCGTTAATGGCCTCCTATCCCGATTGGAATACGTTTTCTGCCAAAGGTTCCGCCGATTTATCTTTCGGAGCGAGCGGTTATTTGAGTGCATCTACTCAACTGCGTATGGTTCGGGGTGAAGTGTTGCAAATCTCGGTGAGAATCATTTTGGGCATAGAAGTCGCTCGGTTATATATGACACCCGACAGTTTGTTTCTGGTGAATAAGATGCAGAAACAGTATGTAGCGGCATCGTTGCAGGAGATAGGGGAGAGGCTGTCCAGTCCTGTTTCGTTGCAGACCGTTCAAGATGCTTTGTTGGGACGCATATTTTTTATTGAATAGCGCGAACAATGCATATGGTATAGATGATTTCGAGGTGATGGAATCCGGTTCCTCCCGTTGGTCGCTTTCTCCGAAACGGCAGGACGAGAGATTTAGTTACCGTTTCGATTTGGACGAAATAAAACTGCTTTCTACCCAAATGGGTTCGACGAGTGGACATAAAGAGATTGTATGCCATTATACCGATTTTATTAAACAGGGACAGAGCGAGAATTTTCCTACGAAGATGAAAATCGCTTTGACGGGGTTGAGTGTCCCGGTTTCGTTGAATTTGAGATATGATTCCTCTTCGGTTTCATGGAATGGAAAAGTCGGTGTAGAGAAACCTGCTTTATCAAAATATACGCGTGTTTCGGCGGCGCAGATGTTAAAGAAATTGTCGATATGAAAAGGTGGTTGATTATATGGTGTTTGTTGTTCGGCTTTTCGGCTGCGGTTTTTTCTCAAACTCTCGAAATGGAGGATTTGCGGAAGAACCGGGAGCGGACTTTGAAAGAGTTGAATGAGACCAATAAAAAACTGAATAAAACGTTGAAGAGTGCCAAAAATTCTTTGAACGAATTAAACAGTATTACCGCAGAAATCAGGCAGCAACGGAATCTTATCTCGAAAATCAATAGGGAAATCGCTGTAATCAATCGCAGGCAAAGGGCTGTGAAAGATACTATTTATTTGTTGCAAAAGGACTTGACGGCTAAAAAAAGGAGTTATGCCAACGCGGTGAAACGCATGGGACATCAGCGGTCGGAGTATGATGAACTTATGTTTATATTTTCTGCATCTTCATTGAGCCAGTCCTATCGTCGCGCTCGTTATCTGAAAGAGTACTCGGCGTGGAGAAAGCGGCAGGCTGCCGAGATTGCGGAACGGAAACAGCAATTGGAAGTGTTGCAAAAACGACTTGCCAAAAGTGTAGCCGAAAAGAATGCGGTATTGAAGGAACGGAATGCCGAAGCCGAGGTATTGAAAAAACAAGAAGGCAGTAAACGAACGTTGATCGCCGGATTGAAGAAGCAAGAGAAACAACTGAAAAGGGAGATAGACCGGAAGCGGAAACAGGCTGAGGCGTTGGATCGCAAGTTGGAACAACTGATTGCCGAGGAAGAGCGTAAGTCGTCTACCCGTGCCGACAAGACCGAGGGAAAAAATTCTACTGCACAGCAGCGGTCGACCAAAGGTTATAAGATGACCAAAGAAGAATTGGCCTTGTCGGGCAGTTTCGAGAAAAATAAAGGAAAGCTGCCGTTCCCTTTGTCGGGGAGTTATAAAATAGTCGCGCATTTCGGGCGGCAGAAGCACCCGGAGTTGCGCTATGTGCAGACCGAAAATAGCGGTATCGATATCGAGACTACACCGGGAACAAAGGCTCGTGCTGTATTCAACGGAGTCGTTTCCCGCATTTTCGTGACACCGGGATACAACAGTACGATTATCGTGCGTCACGGTAATTATCTGACTATCTATGCCAATTTAAGCGAGGTATATGTACGAGCCGGCGAAAAGGTTTCGACCGGGCAGAATCTAGGAAAGATTTATTCCGACTCTCAGGACGGCAATCGTACGATTCTTACTTTCCAATTGTGGAAAGAACGTACGAAACTGAATCCGGAGCTATGGCTGAATTTGTAAAATAAAACAAGATTCGTATGATAGAAATACATCGGTACACTACGGCTTATCATAGGGATTGGAATGATTTCGTATCCGAATCGTCGAACAGTACGTTTTTGTTTTTGCGGGAGTATATGGAGTATCATGCCGATCGCTTTACGGATTATTCTCTCTTGGTTTATGACGGTAATAAATTGTTGGCCTTGTTACCGGCAAACCGTTCGGGCGATGTGTTGTACTCGCATGCCGGACTGACTTACGGCGGGTTGATCGTGACTACTCGGAATACGACGGCGCAGGTTCTCGAAATCATGCGGTCGATTGCCGATTTTTTGAAAAAAGAACGGTTTGTCAAATGGGTGTATAAATGTATTCCACATATCTATCATCGTTATCCTTCTGAGTCGGATTTGTATGCTTTATTTCGATTAGAGGCTCGATTGATAGGGCGCAATATATCTTCGACCGTGCAGTTGGATAATCCGCTCCGATTACGTGCCGACCGGCGCAGCCGAATGAAGAAGGCCGAGCAAGCCGGGTTGCGGGTGGTCGAGACCACCGATTTCTCTCCTTTTTGGAAAGTTTTAGATGCCAATTTGCAAGAACGGTTTCATGTGAAACCTGTTCACTCGTTGGACGAAATCGTATTGTTGCATAGTCGGTTTCCCGATCGGATTCGTCATTTCGTGACGATGAGGGGTGACGAGACATTGGCGGGGAGCGTCATTTATGATACGGGAATCGTGGCGCATGCGCAATATACTTCTGCTTCGGCAGAAGGGAAAGCATTGGGTGCTCTCGATTTGTTGTACGCCCGGCTTATAAGTGAGGTTTTCGCCGATAGGAAATGGTTCGATTTCGGTCAGTCGACGGAAGATATGGGGCACTATCTGAACGAGGGGCTTATCGCTCAAAAAAAAGAGGGATTCGGCGGGCGAGGGGTTGCTTATGATATATACGAGATAACGCTATGACCGGCGGGGAGGAGAAAAAAAATATCTATCGCACGATCGTGAAGGCTACCGGACTTTTCGGCGGTACACAGGTATTTACCATTCTCTGCTCGATTATCAAAACGAAATTGGTCGCTATATGGTTGGGAGCCGAGGGTGTGGGTATCATCGGGCTGTATAATAATACCGTCGAGATGATTTCCTCGTTGACAAGATTGGGAATCGGAACGAGTTCTGTGAGGGATTTATCCAAAGCGTTTAAATCGGGGGACGAAAGTCGGTTTGCCGAATTGGTGTCTGTCGTGCGTCGTTGGATTTGGTTCACCGGGTTGTTGGGGGCGGTGGTTATGCTGACTTTCGCTCCGTTGTTAAGCCGATATACGTTTGGTGACGATACCCATATATGGGGGTACGTTTTTTGTCGTGTACGTTGTTGTTTACGACTCTTACCGAGGGGGAACGGGCGGTGATTCAGGCATCTGAACGTTTGCGGGTTTTGGCGAGATGTTCTGTCTTAGGGTCTTTTTTCGCTTTATTACTCTCTTTACCCTTGTTTTATTTTTTCGGTATTTCGGGTATTGTTCCCGCCATTATCGCACATACATTTTCCATTTGGGTCGTAACTGTTTCGTTGGGTAGGAAGATGAAGGTAAAGCCGGTAAAAATGAGTTGGACCGAGACTTATCGGCAGGGAAAGAATATCGCTTCGTTGGGTATTTATATGACGGTAAGCGGATTTGTCACGACCTTGTATTCCTATCTGTTCGTCGCATGGCTCAACGATAGAGGAGGAACCGGAGAGGTAGGTTTTTTCCAAGCGGGTTATACGTTGGTCATGCAGTATGTGGGTTTGGTTTTTACGGCTATGTCTATGGAATATTATCCCCGTTTATCGGCTGTCTGCGAGGATAAAGTATTGTTGTCGGAACATGTGACCCGGCAAGTGGAAACGTCGTTGTTGATATTGGCTCCTGTCATTTCGTTATTCCTGATTTTTCAGAACTTGATTATACATATATTATATACACCTGCGTTTTTAGCCATCAGCGGGTATATTTCGTGGGCTGTATTGGGCATGCTTTTCCGGGCATTTTCGTGGAGCGTGAGTTTCGTCTTGTTGGCGAAGGGAGCAGGTCGTATTTTTTTAATAACGGAAATCGTAGCCGATTCCTTGATGTTCGTAATGTATCTTGTCGGGTATACCCATTGGGGGTTACAGGGTGTCGGGGTGGCCTATTTGTTGGCCTATCTGTTTTCGATGACAGGGATTTACATGGTTTGTCATCTGAAATTTGGGTTACATATTCCGGTGCGAATGTTCGTTTCTCTTTTTGTTTATAGTTCTTTATGTTATTTCGTTTGGCTGTTGTGGTCGAACGATTGTTTGGCGGGGGCTTACAGCCTGACCGCATTTATTTGTCTTTTTACCGGATTTCAGTTGAAAAAGAAGATATTCCGTAAATCGGAGTAATCAGTGCTTCTCCCAAAATTCGAGATATTGCCGGGCTACTTTTACGTGGTCGTGATATTTTTCTACGAATTGTCTACTTTCGGTCGATAGTCTCGGTAATTGATCCCGATGTATAATCAGATTTTCCAGTTGTTTGAATATATCGTTTCGGTCGGGTAACACGTTGATAATAGGCCGTAGTTTTTGCTCGCTGATAAAATTATAAAATTCGGGTTCGGCTCCGCTTACGGCTATAATGCCTCGTGCCATAGCTGCCAGCGCATTGGTGGCGGGTGTATAGGAATAGAGTTGGTCCAGAAGGATATGACAATCTACCAGTAGTTTGTTGTATTCGTCGAACGGTACGGAAACTACTTTTTTGTATATGGCTTTCGCGGGGGTATTTATCGTGAATTTCTCGAAGTACGTCGAGTAATATGTCGGTTCCTTTTATCGCTGTGCGGTGTTGTTGTATCCCGATGAAGAACTTAACGACCTCTGGTGTGCTTTTTTATCGGGTGGAAAGGATTGATCGACAGGTCGATGGGTATGGGGATATAGGCTAACTTATCGGCATATTCGGGCTGGTACGCTGCATAATATTCATATAAACAGGCAATGATACCATTGGCTTCTTGGGCCATTTCGATGTTGGGTCGCTCGTTGGGACCGCCTATCCATGCCGCAAGCATTTTTTCTCTTTCGGGATGCGGGAGCGGTCGGTCTCCGACGAAGAAGTCGGAGTAACGAAAGGTTTTGCCGTCCAAGCATGCTTTTTACATAATAGTGGTCTGTGGCGAGAGCATCGAGGAATATCTTTTTTTGTTGTGCTTTTTCAGGTATTTAAAAATAGCCCAATTCTTTTCTGGACGTAAATCGAAAAAGACTGGATTAGTTACTTGGACAACATCATAACCTCTCATTTGCGGGAGATGTCGTATAATATCCGCCATGTACTGTATGGAATGAAACAGGTCATATCCTCGACGAACGATACTGACATCTCGTTTGTTGTCGAGCCAGTGGCTACCGTGAGAAACGACTGTCACCGTGTGACCATTGGCTCGAAGCCCTTCGGCCAATGTCCAGTGTAAGTTGCTGGCTTCACCGATCAGTAGGATTTTCATGCAGAGTTAAATTATAGATTTGTTGGTAACATAGAATTGTTTTTTGTGCGATAAGTTCCGTATTCATATTTTGTCGGGCAAATTCTGCATTCTTTTCTCCATATCCTGTATTTGCTAATTGTCGGGCATGAGCGACAGCTTCGATAACCGAATGACTGTCGGTGAGGTCGAAAGTAGGATTTCCCGTCAAATCGAGAAGTTCGCCGATATTCCCGAATTTGGGTCCTGCGACGACTTTATGAAAGAAAAGAGCCATAGGAACATTGCCCGAGTTGAGAATTTCTTTACGTTGAATCAGAACGATATCTGCGGCCGAGAAGTAATAAGGAAGTTCGGTATTCGATATTTTCTCGTGTAGTTGTAAAGCTCTATTCGTGTCGAGCCGGAATTTCTTTTTTTGAGTTCGGTATCGCAGCAGATTTTGTATGGGTGTTTTACGGTTGGTAAAACAACTGTTGTAGAAACCTGGAGCCAATAGGAACTTATCCGACATGGGTAGATGCTCGAAAGCATCGACGACGAGGCGCTGCTCTTCTTCGTTGCGGTAACTCCCAAAAGTGAGAATGATGAATTTATCGGTCGGTAGTCCCAGCTTATTGCGGGAGGTCAACTTCGAAGGGAATGCATATCCACATGAATCGTATATGTGATGAGGTATGACGAAATGCCGAGCTGTGTTTTCGGGATATATACGGGCGAACTCTTGTCGGCTATATTCTCCCAAATGAATAATCGCATTGCTTTGAGTTTCGACGATACGATATAGTTCCAATTTGTTTTTGTCCGTGCAATAATGCGGGATAGCGTCATGGCGGGTATATACGATTTTGGTTCCCATGCTTTTCAGGCGATCGATTCGTTGCCGTAGAGCTTTTAACCCGTTATCGGAGGGTTGCCGCCATTTGAAAATGACTTCGGGAAACTGAATGTGGACGATGTCGTATTTTCGGGTGGAATTCCAAAAGGCATCGATACTGCATTCTATGGAGCCATTTTGTCGTCGTATCTCCTCGCATAGGGACTTGACGTACAAGTTGTCATTCTGAATGATTTTGTCGAAGTAGACGAAAAGTATGTTCATGGCTATGCTTGGACGATGTTTCGTATATCGACAAAAAAGTAATAAAATTTTGTAGAAATGTCCCGACGGAAAGATTGAAATGAGTATTGTGCAGAAATTTATCTTCAACCGAGGAAAATTGTCTTGGTTTTGAGTGCTTTCGAGATTGAGAAACAGAGCTTATGTAAAGATGCCGAAGCGAACAATATGAACCTTCGAAGCATTGTATAAATAGGTAACATTATTTATCTGGAATTACAGATTGCCCGACCGCCGTTATTGGTTCGGCTGAATGCGGTATTCGATAGCTCTACGTTTGCCGGTCTATGATTAGTAATGCATTGGTGGAGGGTGTGAAAGATTTGATTTTGTGGAAGATATACTTCGATTCAATTTTTTATATGTGGCATGTTTTTGCAATTATGTTATCGTTAATTTAAAATTTGGAATATGAACAGATTATTTCTTTTTTTATGACAATATTGGTGCTGGGTGTACCGGTATATGCTCAGTCGGGAAAAACGTATAGATACGAAAGAGAAACAAGAGAATGTAAACAGTCGTGAACTGAAAAAACAGTTGGCTGCTATCCAAGATTCGATTAATTATAAGAATGCGGTGAGTGCTTTGGAAAAATCGAATTTTGTATTGGAAGCAGATCAGTTGCTGTTTAAAAGAGGCGGGACTGCTTTCGTATCGTCCAATACGAATTTTGTTTCTTTGTCGGATAATAGGGCGATCGTACAGGTGGCTCCGTTTAACGGTGGAGGTCTGAACGGGGTGGGTGGTATAACTGTGGAAGGTAGTGCTTCGAATGTAAAAGTACAGACGGATAAGAAAGGGAATACGACTCTTTCCATGAATGTCATAGGAACCGGTATTTCTGCTACGGTCAATATCTTTTTATTCAAAGGGAGTAACTATGCATCTGTGGTTATTAGTCCCAATTATAATTCGAATCGGATTACTTTGAGGGGACGACTTGTTCCCAAAGAGTATTCAACTGTTTTCAAAGGTTCCTCGTTTTAGATTTTTGTTATAGATAGATGGATTCTGTATGAAAAACATACATGCGTATGTTTTTCATACAGAATCTGTTTATATTTGCATAGATGAAACAAGCAGGAATAGGGATAGTTATTCCCGTGTATAATCGGGAACAGGAGTTGCGGCGGACATTCGATTCTGTCGTTGCACAGACTTATCGCCCTATCCATGTGGTATTGGTCGATAACGGTTCCACCGATGGGTCGTTGGCTTTATGCCGGGAGTTAAAGGGGGCATATGAGACCGATGATTTTCGGATAACGGTTGTCGAAGAGGCTAAACGAGGACCATCGGCAGCCCGGAACCGAGGTCTTGCTTGTGTGACGGAGGAGTTTGTGGCTTTTCTCGATAGCGACGACGAGTATATTCCCGAGTCAGTTTCGCTGTATATGCAGGCTTTCGAGAGTAATCCATCGGCGGATATTGCGGGGTGTACCATACGACTTATACCGGAACAGGGCAAACCTTATTCAGCAAAGGCGGTTTTCTCCAACCGGGTGGAGCCTCATTTGTTCCATAGTACTTTGGGTACGGTACGTTATGCGGTGCGGGCGACAGTGCTGCGTGCAGTGGGCGGTTGGCCTGAGGATTATATGCGTTGGGAGGATTGGGGGTTAGGAATCAAATTGTTACTGTTTACAGACCGAATCGTCTGGGTTCAAACACCTCCGTTGGTGAATGTATATCTCCATGCCGACAGTATTACTGGTTATCGTTATGTTCCTAATGTCCCCGATATTTTAAGAGCGATTGCGCAAGCTCACGAAGATGTGGAGCGAAGCGATTCTGCGCAGAAAGCCCGTTTGCATAAATTGTTGCTTTATAAACAAATGGTTGTGGCCGGACTTTGTCGAAAGGAAAAAAGTCCGTTGGGTACTGAGATTTATCGCTCGACGATGGAGTCGGCGGGTAAAGACAGGACGATGCGCTGGTTCTTACCGATGGTTTATCGATATGTCTCTTGGGGAGGTCGAGGATCGGCTATCCTTGCCAACCGATTATTGCGCTGATTTCTCGATTTGAAGCCGATTGAGTAAGCAAATGTATACTTCAATGGCTTCTCGTATTTCTTCTAATATAATGTATTCGTCGGCGGTGTGCGAGTGTGCCGAATCGTCCGGCCCCATTTTTACCGAGGGGAATGGCATGAGGGCTTGATCGGAGAGGGTGGGAGAACCGAATGGTTTATATCCGGCAAGGAGTGCTCTGCGGACAAATGGGTGCTGCATGGAAATTGCCGATGAATTGAGCCGTAAGGAGCGAGGCGTGATTTTCACTTCGGGAAAACGGGATTTGAGAATCTCGACGGCTTCGGCATTGGTGTAGCGGTCGTTAGTGCGTACATCGACTACAAAATCGCAACGGTCGGGGATAACGTTGTGTTGTGTTCCTGCCTGAATTTGGGTAACAGTCAGTTTTACTTTTCCCAATAAATCGGAAGCGAGTGGAAACTCGAATGTTCGTAGGGCTTCGATCGTTTCGGTGGCTTTGTACAAGGCGTTGATTCCTTCGTTGCGAGCGGCGTGTCCCGACTTTCCATGTGTGGAACAATCGAGTACAAGCAACCCTTTTTCGCAGACGGCGGGCTGCATACCCGTGGGTTCGCCTACCACGGCGAAATCGATAGTCGGCAGTTGTTCCAGAGCCTTGACAATACCGTTTTGCCCGGAGACTTCTTCCTCGGCGGATACCAAAAAGACAAGGTTGTAGGGCTGTTCGGTTTCGGAAAGGTGAATGAATGCGCTTAACAAAGAGACGACACTTGCTCCGGCATCGTTGCTTCCTAAGCCATATAGCCGGTTATCTTCTTCGATCGGAACAAAGGGCGGGCGACTCCAACTGTCTGTGGGCTTTACCGTATCTATGTGCGAGTTGAGGAGAACGGTGGGTTTTTCTGAATCGAATTCGCGGGCGAAAGTCCATACGTTATTGCCGGTTCGATATGGTGTGAATCTGTTTTTTTGCAAGGTCTCACAGATTATTTGCGCTGCCGCATCTTCCTCCCGACTGATGGAAGGCGTCCCGATTAACCGATGTAGCAAATCTATGGCAGAATAATATAGTTCGTCTTTTGAGTTCATTACCGATTTCGATTTTCACAAAAGTAGTTTATTTTTATCGGTTTCGATAATTTCTGACCGGATTTATTGGGGGCGATATGGGTTTGAATATTAACCGATATTAACTATTCGAATTTGGACGCTTATTTGTGGGGAAAGGTTGATGTACAAATGATATAAAGCCGAATTTTGCAATGTCGACTTAACAAAATGAAATATATATTCTACTTAAAACTTATTAAAACGGGAATCGTACCGATATAATCCGTAACTTTGTCGCAGATTTATAGTTATATTTATGGTAAATCAATTGACCTCGTTGGTCCGCAGGCAGGCTGCAAAATATGGCAACCGTGAGGTGTTCAGCCACAAGGACTATTCAACCAATCGATGGGTTTCTACTTCTTGGAACCGTTTCGCAGAGCAAGTATCGGACATGGCGAAAGCTATGGTAATATTGGGTATTCGCGAAGAAGAAAATATTTCTACATATACGCAGAATAAACCGGAAGGTCTTATCGTGGATTTCGCTGCATTCGATAACCGTGCGGTGACAGTGCCTCTTTACCCGACCAGTTCTTTGGATCAGATAAAGTATATTATCGATGAGGCAGAGATACGATTCTTGTTCGTTGGCGGTCAAGTGCAGTACGACAATGCGATTATCGCCTTGCGGGAGTGTCCGACGTTGGAAAAACTGATACTTTTCGATCCCGATATAAAACGAGCAGAGAGCGATAGCTCGTCTGTTTATTTCGAAGACTTGATAGCAATGGGAAAATCGGCAGACGAGAAAGTCTGCGAAGAAGTGGAGCGGCGTAGAAATGCCGGTTCGCCCGACGATTTGGCTACGTTGATTTATACCTCTGGAACGACCGGAGAGCCCAAAGGAGTTATGTTGGCGCATTCCAATTACGACGAGGCTATGCGTATACATCTTCAACGTTTAGTAACATGTTCGGATAAAGACGTTTCGCTTTGTTTCCTTCCGTTGACTCATGTGTTCGAGCGGGCGTGGTCTTATTATTGTTTGACCGTGGGCATGCGTATCGCTATCAATGTCGATCCGAAAGATATACAGAACACGATTCGAGAGATACGGCCGACTATTATGTGCAGTGTTCCCCGTTTTTGGGAGAAGGTTTACTCGGCCATACAGGATAACCTGTCGAAGATGAAAGGTATCGCTCGTCGCTTGGCAGAGAGGGCGTTCGTAATAGGTCGTCGGCGCAATGTGGAATATTTGCGAGCCGGGAAACGTGTACCGCTGTGGCTCGAATGCCAATACAGATTCTACGACAAGTTCGTTTTCTCGAAAATTCGTCGGGCTGTCGGGGTAGAAAACGGGAATATCTTTCCTACGGCGGGAGCTCCGTTATCCGACACGATTAACGAGTTTCTGCATATTTGCGGTATCAATATCGTTTATGGTTATGGCCTTTCCGAGACGACAGCGACGGTGAGTTGCTTCGATTTGGTGGGATATGAATTCGGAACGGTAGGTTCTTTAATGCCCGATATTCAGGTGAAGTTGGGTGAGAATAACGAGATATTGGTAAAAAGGAAAGACCGTAATGAAGGGTTATTACCGTAAACCCGAAGAGACGGCCAGAGTCTTTACCGAGGACGGTTGGTTCCGTACGGGCGATGCCGGCAAGGTAAACGAACAAGGGGCATTGGTGTTGACCGAGCGTTTGAAAGATTTGTTCAAAACGTCCAATGGGAAATATATCGCTCCGCAGGCGTTGGAAACCCGTCTGGGTGAAGATAAGTATATCGACCAAGTGGCGGTGATAGGAGACCAACGGAAATATGTGACGGCCATTATCATTCCGGCTTATGAGGCTTTGAAAGAGTATGCCGCTCAGAAACAGATACAATATCGAAATTTGGAAGAGCTGGTAAAAAACCAGAAGATACAGGCTCTTATTTCGGAACGGATAGAAGCGTTGCAAAAGAATTTTGCCCGGTTCGAACAAATCAAGCGGTTCACGCTATTGCCGCAGGCTTTCAGCATGGAAAAGGGCGAGTTGACCAATACGTTGAAAATTCGTCGGTCGGTTATCAATTTATTGTATAAAGACGAGATAGAGGGCATGTATGCTTAAAAACGAAATATGAAATTTGGTAAATAGGCAGAGGGTGTATATTTTTGTACACCCTTTTGTCATATCATAAGGAAGCCTATAAATATGATTACACAAGAACAATTAAAAGAGACGGAAGAACGCAAGTTGGCGTTGAGGAGGTATCTTTGACATCGATTCGAAGAAAATCGAGGTAGAAGAGGAAGAGTTGCGTACCCATGTGCCCGATTTTTGGGAAGACCAAAAAAAGGCGGAAGCACAGATGAAGAAAGTAAAAAGCCTTACATTTCTGGATAGATAGTTATACCGAGATAGAAAAGTCGGTGGAAGAATTGAGGCTGGCTTTCGATTTCGTGAAAGAAGGTATCGTGTCGGAAGAAGAGGTGGACGAGATTTACAAACGCACTACGGAGCTTATCGAGAATCTCGAACTTCGCAATATGTTGCGTCGGGAAGAGGATAAATTGGGTGTCGTTCTGAAAATCAATTCGGGAGCCGGAGGAACCGAGTCGCAAGACTGGGCATCGATGTTGATGCGTATGTACTTGCGATGGTGCGAACAGCATAACTATAAAGCCTCTATCGCCAATATATTGGAGGGCGACGAGGCCGGTATCAAATCGGTGACGATACAAATCGAAGGTGATTATGTATACGGTTATTTGAAAAGCGAGAACGGTGTGCACCGGTTGGTGCGGGTATCTCCGTATAATGCGCAAGGAAAGCGCATGACTTCTTTTGCATCGGTATTCGTCACACCGTTGGTCGACGATACGATAGAAATCAATATCAATCCGGCGAATATTTCGTGGGATACATTCCGATCGAGCGGGGCCGGGGGACAGAATGTGAATAAGGTGGAGTCGGGCGTGCGGTTGCGCTATCAGTTCAAAGACCCTTATACCGGAGAGGAGGAAGAAATCTTGGTCGAGAATACCGAGACACGGGATCAGCCTAAAAACCGGGAGAACGCCATGCGCCAGTTGCGCTCTATTTTGTATGAGAAAGAGTTGCAACATCGTATGGCCGAACAAGCTAAAATCGAGGCCGGCAAGAAAAAAATCGAGTGGGGGTCGCAAATACGCAGTTATGTATTCGACGACCGTCGGGTGAAAGACCACCGTACCAATTATCAAACTTCGGACGTGCAGGGCGTCATGGACGGTAAGATAGACGATTTTATCAAAGCCTATTTGATGGAGTTTGCCGGTGAAGAAAATAACGGTTAGACTAATGGACAAACTGACACTGATAAAAGTAGGGGGTAAAATAGTGGAGGAGCAGGAGACGTTGAGTCGCCTGCTTGTTGCTTTTTGCTGCCATTCCCGAGAAAAAGGTCTTGGTACATGGTGGCGGTCGGTCGGCCACCGCTATGGCCTCCCGCTTGGGGATAGAGAGCCGAATGGTCGGCGGTCGTCGCATTACGGATAAATCTATGCTCGAAGTGGTGACAATGGTTTACGGCGGTTTGGTAAACAAAAACATTGTAGCCGGATTACAGGCAGTGGGTGTGAATGCTTTGGGTATGACGGGAGCTGACATGAATATTTTGTTGTCGGACAAACGCCCGGCAGGAGAGGTCGATTACGGTTATGTAGGCGATGTGCGTCATGCCGACGGTAAAGCGCTTACAGGTCTAATCGAGATGGGGGTTGTTCCCGTAATCGCTCCGCTTACCCATGACGGTAAAGGCTCTATGCTAAACACCAATGCCGACACTATGGCGGGAGAAACGGCTAAGGCTTTGACTCCTTATTACGATGTCTCACTGGTCTATTGTTTTGAGAAAAAAGGAGTGTTGCGAGATGAGAAGGACGACGAGAGTGTTATTCCGGAAATTGATTTTTCTTTATTTCAAGAATATCGGGGGAAAGGAATTATACAAGGCGGCATGATTCCTAAACTCGAAAATGCATTCGAGGCTATTCGGCACGGGGTATGCGAGGTAATCATTACTCGTGCCGATTGTATAGGGCAAAAGGATAGGGGACAAGGATTGTAGGATAAGCGTTTAGAATGGAACTGCTTATGTCGTTGAATTAATTCTGAGTTGATTCATCTTTAAGGGTAATCATTTTGCAGGAATTGGGAAACGAATAGTCGTCTATAAATAAAATACAAGGGTTATTCCGAAAGGAATAACCCTTGTCGTTAAGGATAGGTTATCGTTTATTTAAATAAAGTCCCCTCGGTGAAATTTTAGTATCGACCTATCCATTTCCCAACCGGAAGGAGTATATTCCGATGAAAGAATAATGATTCCCTCTTGATTTCGGAGAGATTCTATGACTAAGAAATATCCGCAGTGGTTCTGTATTCGAGAAGAACTTTTCCATGCTTGATGTACAAAATAAAGATGCCCTGATTTGAGGATAACAGTATGATTCTCCTTCTTGTGGAATGTCAATGGTATTCAGGTCTATATCTTCTGTTCCCCGTTTTCCTAAATCGGTAAAGGTGGTTATTCTGTTTTCTTGTCCTTCGACTTTTCCGTTATTCCATGAGATGATAATATTCTTATTGAGAAACTCGAAGGGGGACTGGTCGCTGATCAATCCCCTTGTCCATACGGTATCGACGTTGGTTGGATATTCTTTCTCGCATGAGGTGAAAGAGATGAGTAAAAGTAAAAAGATAGAGATTTGAAATGTTAAATGTTTCATAAAATAAAAAGGTAAATATCCGACCGGTTCCAAAATCGGATTGTTTGAAAAAGGATTGTAGACGGATATAAAAAAGACGCGGAACCTAACTTTATCGTATCTCAAGGTTCTGGAATACCCTATTAAGCAATAAAGTTAAGCCCACGTCGTGCGACGTAGGCGTTATAACTCTATATCCTTGCTTAATGTTTATAGAATTTTCCAGATTCTGAGATACAAGAATAAAAGCTAACGCTCTTTTATATATGTCTTAAAAACGATAAGTTATTTACATAGGCTCTTGTGTTTTATTTGTTTGCGCAAATATACGGATTTTATTTCAATTGTTCCGCTTGATTGTAAATAGCTTCGAAAATGGTTTGTCGGCCTCGGTTAAAGTGCGTCCGCGGCGAGCCATCATTTTCTCGGCGATAGCATAAAATTTGGTGAGTTGTACGTCGGTGAATCCGGCGGTTCCCCCTTCGCTGAACGAGGCGACAAAGTTACGCGGAAATCCGGCTCCGTGTATATTCACGCCTACACCTACGACCGTCGCTGTGTTGAACATGGTGTTGATTCCGGCTTTGGAATGATCGCCCATGATAAGTCCGCAAAATTGCAGGTTCGTGCGGAGGAAGCGGCGGGTAGGATAATTCCACAATTTAATTTCGCTGTAATCGTTTTTGAGATTGGAGGATACAGCTCCGGCGCCCAAGTTACACCATTCGCCAATAACGGCATTTCCTAAAAATCCATCGTGGGCTTTATTGGAGAATCCGAACATGACTACATTATTCAATTCTCCGCCTACCTTACAATATGGCCCCAACGTGGTCGCTCCATAAATTTTAGTACCCATGTTGACAACGGCGTGTTCGCAGGCAGCGAATGGCGCGCGAATGCAACTGCCTTCCATGATTTCGCAGTCTTTCCCTAAGTATATGGGACCGTTTGTGACGTTGAAAATTGCACATTCGGCATGTGCTCCCGGTTCTAAAAATATCTTGGGAGTTCCGTCTGGGAAGCAGGGCTCGCCGATGATACGGTTCGAATCGCTGAGTTTCTCGCTCGTTCGTCCGTTTGTAATGAGTCGGAAATCGGCTTCCAGACATTCTCCGTTCGTCAGAAATATATCATAAAGATGTCGGATACATTTCAGCGTGTGGTCGTACTCTATCGTGCAATTGTATCGTTCGTTTCGGAAATCGGCTTCATTTCCTCGAAATGCAAGCAGTTCTTGATTGCAGACGATGGCTTCTCCGGGATCCAAATCGGATATTTGTTTTACCAATGAATCGTCGGGAAGAATGTGGCTTGCGATAAAAAAATGTTATCGTCCGAGAGAGCCGCCGGATATTTGGCTGCCATATATTCGGGTGTGAGATAGGAGTACATGCCGGGTAACCGGTGTTCCCATTTTTCTCGTATGGTAAGAATTCCTATTCTAATGTCCGAAACCGGACGGGTGAATGCCAGCGGTAAAAGATCGAAATGCTGTTGATTAACGTCGAAAAGAATGATATTTTTCATAACCAAATGTAATTTGATACTTCAAAGGTAATGTAAATCTTAGAAATAGGTTCGGTTTTTTTAATAAATATTTCATACAGAGGGGTGTGCAGTAGAGCGAGGTGGCGAATGAACGGCAGTTTGTGAAATCCTTTGAACAAATGAGGCCATATAGTCGTTTATGAGGGAAAAAGGGATATATGGAGAAGAATCGTTTTTTGTGCAGTTGGTGGCCGATATGCTGTATCGGACGGATCGGGAATCTTTGAATTTGGAGACTCGTTATAAAAAGTCTGGAAGAGTGGAATTATTTATTTGAGGTTTCTTTGGCTATGATGCTCGAAGAGGAATATCAAGTAGAGGTTACTCCTGAGGATTTTGATTGCACGAGAACGTTGGGTGAGTTGTTCCATCGGGTTTGTGAACCCAGTTTGGCTGATAAAAAAAAAAATCGGAGGAATAGAAAATATGTGCGGATTAGCCGGGATAGTGGGAGAGGTGGATTTGATGGAGCAAGTATTGCTTCATATGTCTGCGGCACAAAATCACAGAGGGAAAGAGACTCCTAATAGTTGGGTCTCTTCTTTTATTGATGCTCGGGTGGGATTGATGCATAATCGCATGAAAACCATCGATATGGCCGTGGCTCCTAAACAACCGTTCGAAGATAACGATACCGGATTGGTCGTTATGTTAGATGGTGAAATATTTAATTATGAAGACGTCCGGCGCCAGCTCGAAAATTATTATTCTTTTACGACTCGTGGAATGTGCGAGGTGATTACAAAAGCGTATGACCGTTGGGGAGATGGTTGTTTCGACCGGTTCGAGGGATACTTTTCTATCGTTATATACAATCGCTGGTCGGAGGAATTGTTGCTTTGCCGAGACCGGTTTGGCATAAAGCCCTTGTATTATGCCACCCAAAGGGGTAACTTATTTTTCGCATCCGAAATCAAAGCTTTGTTTGCCGGTGGAATTCGTTCTTTGTTGTCGGCGGAACGATGGGCGAGTTACTTGGCCTATTCTACTTATGGCAGTCCTTATGAAACTTTTTGGGAAGGTGTGCATCAGCTCCCTGCCGGATTTTTGTTGCATTATAATGGTTATTCGCTGGTGGAGAAACGTTGGTATGAGTTTGAAAAAAGAGTCTCATTGTGGAGCGAGGAGTCACCCGAGCGATTGCCGGAGGCTTTTCTGGAACAGATGTACAGGAGTGTCGGATACAGCTTGATGGGAGAAATGGAGAAAGGTTTGTCGCTAAATGGTAGTTTGGAGTCGGCGTTATTTATTTCTCTGATGAAGGAAATAGGACTTCCGAGGTCGTTGAAGAGCTATATGCATTATCGGGGGAAACTGCATCAAAGCGGAGTTTTGTGGAGTGCCGAGATGCTTGCGGAGACACCTTTGCCAATGGAACAGGTGAAAATTACCAAATCGATGTTGTTGAAGGAGCTCGATTATCTGGCGAGATGGCAAGAGGAACCTATCGACGGTTTGAACACAATTACCTACTCTGCTTTTTTCAGGGTTATGCACAAGCGCGGACTTTCGGTGCTTAGTGGCGGATGGGGACTTAATCATTTTTTAGGCGGGGTTTCGCTGCCGGGTGACAGTTCTACATCATTGGTCCCTTCGGAGGTTCTGTCGGCCGATTTCAGGCGATTGGCGCGGAAACCCGAATATCGACGTTCGTTTGTTTCGGAAAATGAAAATTTACGGTTTTGCGATTTGTGTTACGAACGTATACCGCATTTGTTGAGAAGTGTCGATAAAATGAGTATGTATTACGGGGTTCAAATCAGGAATGCTTTTTTAAATCACAACTTGATCGAAATCGCTTTTGCATTGGCCGATGGAAGTTCGGGTAAGCATCGAAAGGCTTGGTTTTCGGATAAAATCGTGATGCCTTTACTTCCTGAAAAAATAAGGCTTGCTCCCAAAAATGAGGTAGAGGGACTTTATGATATTCCCACGGAATTAAAAGGCTGGGCCGATGAAGTGGTGCATGATTTGCGATTCGGGCAAGTTTCGGAATGGTTTGATTATCCCCGGTTGGAAAGAGCGTGGGAGAATCCTGAAAGCGGAGTTTTCTCCGATCCGGTAAAGGCCTGGAAGTTGTTGTCTCTGTGTTTACAGTTGAAAAGTTTGACTTGAATTGATCGTGCTCATGTAGCGGTTCTGATAAATTTTATCTTTTGTTGTAAAACTTTTTGCGTTTAGAGGAGATTGTATTTGTTTCTCCTCTCGGCTTGCGCTATCTTTGTCTTCCAAAATATATTTCGATGAAATTTACAGAACAGAAGTTAAAGGGGTTTTTGTCATAGAACCGCAGGTGTTTGGCGATAGCCGGGGATATTTTATGGAAAGTTATAAGAAGGAACTTTTCGAGAAGTATATAGGGGTTGTCGATTTTATTCAAGACAACGAGTCGCGGTCGAGTTATGGCGTAGTGAGGGGCTCCATTTCCAAAGGGGTGAATGGTCACAGTCCAAATTGGTGAGAGTGACACAGGGGCGTGTCTATGACGTGGTTGTTGATTTGCGTCGTACGTCCCCTACGTTCGGGCAGTATGTAGTGATAGAGCTGTCCGATGAAAATAAAAAGCAACTTTTTGTTCACAGAGGGTTTGCTCACGGTTTTGCTGTATTGAGTGAAACTGCCCAATTCTGTTACAAGGTAGATAATGTATATGCTCCTCATGAGGAAGTGACATTGTTTTATAACGATCCTCATGTGGCCGTGCAATGGCCTATAAAGGCCGAGGAAATGTTGCTCTCGGAAAAAGATAAGAAGGGACTCGGATTTGAGGAAATCGAGGTTTTTCGAATAAAACGAAAATTTTATATTCGTTTTTTAATGTTTATGGCATAAAGAGAAAAAGCTGAAAAATAATCCCAATATGTTTGGTTTTTAATGATTTAGTCTTTATCTTTGCACCACTTTTGATGCCGTAGAAGGTCGATATTTTTATATAATCGCTTGATTATGTGAAAGTAATGGCTGGTTTTGGTGTCGTGGATAAAGAGAAAAATAAGAAGAGTTATAAGTAAAAGATTTTTTAAAAAAAAAGTTCTAAGAAATGCCTACAATTCAACAATTAGTAAGAAAAGGACGGGTTGTATTGGAAGACAAGAGTAAATCTCCCGCATTGGATTCATGTCCTCAAAGACGTGGCGTGTGTGTGAGAGTTTACACGACGACTCCTAAAAAACCTAACTCTGCCATGCGTAAAGTAGCTCGTGTGCGCTTAACCAACGGGAAAGAGGTGAACTCTTATATACCGGGTGAAGGTCACAATTTGCAAGAGCACTCTATTGTACTTGTCCGTGGCGGTCGTGTGAAAGACCTTCCCGGTGTGCGTTATCACATCGTTCGTGGTACATTGGATACCGCAGGAGTGGGAGGACGTACGCAACGCCGATCCAAGTATGGCGCTAAGAGACCGAAAGCGGGCGCTGCACCTGCCGCAAAGGGTAAAAAATAAGAATCCCCTTTTTATAAAGGCCAGCAAAGAGAATTAAAGAATTAGTGTCGAACACTGGTTCTCGTTTATTGGATAGGCTGATTGGGTTGAGTAAATGAGGTCGGCGGACTTCGTTGAAGATGTAAAGGACAGCAACCAAAAACAAGAACGACAATTTATTGTAAAAAATGAGAAAAGCAAAACCAAAGAAACGGGTTGTATTACCAGATCCCGTATTCAATGATGTGAGGGTTTCGAAGTTTGTAAACCACTTGATGTATGACGGCAAAAAAGAATATTGCCTATACTATTTTCTACAGTGCATTGGAGATTGCGAAATCTAAGTTGCCGAACGAGGAAAAATCTGCCCTCGAAATATGGAAGAAAGCCCTAGAAAATATTACTCCTCAAGTCGAAGTGAAATCTCGCCGTGTTGGTGGTGCTACTTTCCAAGTACCTACTGAAATTCGCCCCGATCGTAAGAGAATCGATTTCAATGAAAAATCTTATTATCTATTCTCGTAAAAGGAGGCAAAACGATGGCCGACAAATTGGCTGCCGAGATTGTCGACGCTTTTAACGAACAGGGTGGTGCGTTTAAACGTAAAGAAGATATGCACAAGATGGCAGAAGCTAACCGTGCATTCGCTCATTTTAGATTTTAATTGAATAAAATAAGAAATAAAGAAAATGGCAAAATCTGACGCTCATTTGAAATATACCAGAAACATTGGTATTATGGCACACATCGATGCCGGTAAGACAACGACTTCGGAACGTATTTTGTTCTATACGGGGTTGACGCACAAGATCGGTGAAGTACACGATGGTGCTGCTACAATGGACTGGATGGAGCAGGAGCAAGAACGTGGTATAACCATTACATCTGCCGCTACTACCGCTTTCTGGAATTATAAGGACGAGAAGTTTAAAATCAACTTGATCGATACTCCGGGGCACGTGGACTTTACCGTAGAGGTAGAGCGCTCTTTGCGTGTATTGGACGGAGCTGTGGCTGCGTTTTGTGCGGTCGGCGGTGTTGAACCTCAGTCCGAGACTGTATGGCGCCAAGCCGATAAATACAATGTTCCTCGTATCGGTTACGTGAATAAAATGGACCGTTCGGGTGCGAATTTCTTTGAAGTTGTCCGTCAGTTAAAAGACGTTTTGGGTGCGAATCCTTGCCCCATTCAAGTACCTATCGGTGCAGAAGAGACGTTCAAAGGCGTGGTCGACTTGGTGAGAATGAAAGCTATTTATTGGCATGACGAGGCAATGGGTGCTGATTATAGTGTGGAGGAAATTCCAGCTAGTTTGCAAGCCGAGTGCGATGAATGGAGGGACAAACTGCTTGAAAAAATAGCCGAGTGTGATGATGAGTTGATGGAGAAGTATTTCACGGATCCTTCGACTATCACCGAAGAGGAAATTATGCGTGCAATTCGTAAAGGAACGTTGGCTATGCAGATTGTTCCTATGATTTGCGGTTCTTCTTTCAAGAACAAGGGTGTACAGCCTCTGCTCGATGCCGTGTGTGCGTTTTTACCCAGCCCGGTAGATACTCCTGCCGTAGTGGGACACGATGTGAATGATCCCGAAAAGGAAATCGTTCGTCATCCTTCTTTCGATCAGCCGATGTGTGCGCTCGCTTTCAAGATTGCAACCGACCCTTATGTAGGTCGTCTCTGCTTCTTCCGTGTGTATTCGGGAGAAGTCGTAGCGGGTTCTTATGTGCTTAATTCCCGTTCGGGTAAGAAAGAGCGTGTTTCCCGTTTGTTCCGAATGCACTCGAATAAACAAAATCCGAAAGAATCTATCGACTGCGACGATATTGGCGCAGGAGTAGGTTTCAAAGATATTCGCACGGGTGATACGTTGTGTGCAGAAGATGTCCTATCGTTCTCGAAGCTATGGATTTCCCTGCACCTGTGATCGGTATTGCAGTTGAACCTAAGACACAGAAAGATCTCGATAAGTTGGGTATCGGCTTGCAGAAATTGGCCGAAGAAGACCCGACCTTTACCGTGGCTACCAATGAAGAGACCGGACAAACGGTTATCAGTGGTATGGGTGAGCTTCACCTCGAAATTATTATCGATCGTTTGAAACGTGAGTTCAAAGTCGAGTGTAATCAAGGCCGTCCTCAGGTTACTTACAAAGAGGCTATTACCAAACCGGTTGAGTTGCGTGAAGTGTTTAAAAAACAAACCGGTGGTCGTGGTAAGTTTGCCGATATTATCGTACGTGTAGAACCTTCTACTCGTGAAGAAGGCGGATTGGAATTTGTCGATGAAGTAAAAGGTGGTAATATTCCTAAGGAATTTATTCCTTCTATTCAGAAAGGTTTCACTACCGCTATGAAAAACGGTGTGTTGGCCGGTTATCCCGTAGACAGTTTAAAAGTTACTGTAATCGATGGTTCGTTCCACCCGGTGGACTCTGACCAGCTTTCGTTCGAACTTTTGTGCTATCCAAGCATTTAAAAAGGCTTGTGAAAAGGCCGGTCCCGTATTGTTGGAGCCAATCATGAAGATCGAGGTTGTAACTCCCGAAGAAAGTATGGGTGATGTGATTTCGGACTTGAATAAACGTCGTGGTCAAATCGAAGGTATGGAATCCAGCCGTTCGGGTGCTCGTATCGTGAAAGCCACAGCACCTCTTGCCGAGATGTTCGGTTATGTAACAGCGTTGCGTACCATTACTTCCGGTCGTGCTACTTCGACGATGTCGTTCTCGCATTATTCCGAAGTAAGTTCTTCGATTGCAAAGAATGTATTGACAGAGGTGAACGGTAGAGTAGATTTATTGTAATTAACTATCAAATATCAATATGAGCCAAAAGATCAGAATTAAATTGAAGTCTTACGATCATAACTTGGTTGATAAATCGGCCGAGAAAATCGTGAAGACGGTGAAAGCTACGGGAGCAGTAGTGAGCGGGCCGATTCCTCTACCTACTCACAAACGTATTTTCACGGTAAACCGCTCGACTTTCGTAAATAAAAAATCGAGAGAGCAATTCGAGTTGTCTTCATTCAAACGTCTTATTGACATTTACAGTTCTACTGCAAAGACTGTGGATGCGTTGATGAAGTTGGAATTGCCGAGCGGAGTAGATGTAGAAATTAAAGTGTGATTAAAAAATTAAGTAGAAATGCCAGGATTATTAGGAAAAAAAATCGGAATGACATCCGTTTTCAGTGCCGAGGGTAAAAATGTACCATGCACTGTTATCGAAGTGGGTCCTTGTGTAGTTACGCAATTGAAAACCGTTGAAAAAGACGGGTACGAGGCTGTGCAAGTAGGATTTATCGACAAGAAAGATAAACACACTACCAAGCCCGAAGCCGGTCATTTCAAGAAAGCAGGCGTAACGCCCAAGAGACACTTGGCCGAGTTCAAATTCGACACCGAATATAAATTGGGCGATACGATTGCTGTCGATTTGTTTGAAGGTGCGGAGTACGTAGATGTAATCGGCGTATCAAAAAGGAAAAGGTTTCCAAGGTGTAGTTAAGCGTCATGGCTTCGGTGGTGTGGGACAAACCACTCACGGTCAGCATAACCGCTTACGTGCCCCCGGTTCTATCGGTGCATGTTCATATCCAGCCCGTGTATTCAAGGGTACACGTATGGCCGGCCAGATGGGTAATCACCGCGTAACCGTGCAAAACCTCCAAGTGTTAAAAGTAATACCCGAACACAATCTTTTGCTTATTAAAGGATCTGTGCCCGGAAGTAAAGGTTCAATCGTAATAATTGAGAAATAATGGAACTGAGCGTATATAACATTAAAGGTGAGGACACAGGTAAGAAGGTTGTTTTGGACGATGCTGTATTTGGTATCGAACCCAATGATCACGCCGTATATCTCGATGTGAAACAATACTTGGCAAACTTGCGTCAAGGTACTCACAAATCAAAAGAAAGAAGCGAAGTATCTGGTAGTACCCGTAAGTTGAAAAGACAAAAAGGTACGGGAGGTGCTCGTAGCGGAGATATCAATTCTCCTGTGATGGTAGGTGGTGGCCGTGTATTCGGTCCTAAACCTCGTGACTATCGTTTCAAATTGAACAAGAAAGTAAAAGCGCTTGCTCGTAAATCGGCATTGACTTACAAGGCTCAGGACAATGCGATCGTAGTAGTCGAAGACTTTTCTTTCGATGCTCCTAAGACCAAAGAGTTCGTGAACTTGCTCAAAAATTTGCAAGTTGCTGATAAAAAGTCACTTTTGGTTTTATCGGAACAAAATAAAAACGTATATTTGTCGTCCCGTAATCTCACGGGAGCAAATGTTATAACGGTTTCGGAACTCAATACATACAAAGTGTTGGATAACAAGGCTTTGGTTTTGACTGAAAGTACGGTAGCCGCTATAAATAACTTTTGATGTAAGGAGGCTTGAATATGGGAATAATAATTAAACCTATCGTAACGGAGAAAATGACAGCCATGGGCGAAAAATATAATCGTTATGGTTTCCGCGTTGATCCGAAAGCAGATAAACTGCAAATTAAAAAAGCAGTTGAAGAAATGTACAATGTTACTGTTGTATCGGTAAACACGATGAATTATCGTGGAAAAAACAAGAGCCGTTATACCAAGACGGGCCTTATTTCCGGTAGAACGGCTGCTTATAAAAAAGCCCTAGTTACATTGAAAGAAGGAGAAACTATTGATTTTTATAGCAATATCTAATTGAACAATGGCAGTAAGAAAATTAAAGCCCACAACACCGGGGCAAAGACACAAAATTATTGGTGCATTTGATACTATCACTGCTAGCGCGCCAGAAAAATCTCTTGTAGTAGGTGTCAGAAAATCGGGTGGTCGTAACAATGAAGGGCATTTGACAATGCGCTATATCGGAGGCGGTCACAAGAGAAAATACAGACTTATCGACTTCAAGAGAAATAAAGACGGTGTACCCGCTACTGTAAAGACAATCGAATACGATCCTAACCGTTCGGCTCGTATCGCGTTGTTGTTTTATGCAGACGGTGAGAAACGTTACATTATTGCACCCAACGGCTTGGAAGTTGGAGCAACCTTGATGTCTGGCGAAAATGCGGCTCCCGAAGTAGGAAATGCATTGCCGCTGAAAAACATACCTATCGGTACTGTTATTCACAACATCGAGTTACGTCCGGGACAAGGAGCCTTTTTGGTTCGTTCGGCCGGTACATTCGCTCAGTTGACTTCGAGAGAAGGCGATTATGCAATTATCAAATTACCTTCTGGAGAAACCAGAAAGATCCTCGCAACCTGTAAAGCTACTATCGGTAGTGTAGGAAATTCGGACCACGCACTCGAACGTTCGGGTAAAGCCGGCCGCTCTCGCTGGTTGGGCCGTCGTCCTCGCAACCGTGGTGTTGTGATGAACCCTGTTGATCACCCCATGGGTGGTGGTGAAGGACGTGCATCAGGAGGACACCCCAGATCTAGAAAAGGTTTGTATGCAAAAGGTTTGAAGACCAGAGCTCCGAAGAAACACTCTTCGAAGTATATTATTGAAAGAAGGAAAAAGTAATCTGATAAATTGACAACAACATGAGTCGTTCATTAAAAAAAAGGCCCATATATCAGTGTGAAGCTGGATAAAAAAGTTGCTGCCATGGAGGCATCAGGCAAGAAGTCTGTTATCAAAACATGGTCGCGTGCATCTATGATTTCTCCCGATTTCGTAGGTCATACTTTTGCAGTACACAATGGTAATAAATTTATTCCCGTATATGTTACCGAAAACATGGTGGGGCACAAACTCGGTGAGTTCGCTCCTACACGCACATTCCGCGGCCATGCAGGTAACAAGAAAAAATAAGGCCTGAGGGAATGCGAGTTTTAATACAATTAAAGAATTGAAAAATGGGTGCAAGAAAAAGAGAATCAGCCAATAGAAGGAAGGAAGCTCTGAAAACTCAATATTTCGCCAAGTTGAATAATGTTCCCACATCTCCCCGTAAAATGCGTTTGGCCGCAGATATGGTAAGAGGTATGGAGGTATTCAAAGCTCTCGGCGTGTTGAAGTTCTCGAATAAAGAAGCTTCGCAAAGACTGGAAAAACTGTTGCGTTCTGCCATTGCCAATTGGGAGCAAAAGAACGAACGCAAAGCCGAAAACGGAGAACTTTACATCTCTACGATCTATGTGGATTGTGCAGCGATGCTTAAACGTCTTCGTCCGGCTCCGCAAGGAAGAGGTTACAGAATTCGTAAACGTTCGAACCATGTAACATTGTTTGTTGATACAATAAATAAAAACGATAACAAAAAACTAATTGCTGGATGGGACAGAAAGTAAATCCGATAAGTAACCGTTTGGGAATCATCAGAGGTTGGGATTCCAATTGGTATGGCGGTAAAAACTATGGTGACAGGTTGTTGGAAGACAGCAAGATCCGCAAGTATTTGAATGCCCGTCTTGTCAAAAGCCAGCGTTTCACGCATAGTTATAGAACGTACGTTGAAATTGATAACCATTACCGTGTGTACCGCTCGTCCGGGACTTATTATCGGTAAAGGTGGCCAAGAGGTAGACAAACTCAAAGAAGAATTGAAGAAAATTACCGATAAGGACGTACAAATCAATATCTACGAAGTAAAACGCCCCGAGCTTGATGCCGAAATAGTAGCTAGTAATGTCGCTCGTCAAATCGAAGGCAAGATAGCTTACCGTCGTGCTGTCAAAATGGCTATCGCATCGACTATGCGAATGGGAGCCGAAGGTATCAAAGTGCAAGTATCGGGTCGTTTGAACGGAGCTGAGATGGCTCGTTCCGAAATGTACAAAGAAGGTAGAACCCCCCTTCATACATTGCGTGCCGATATTGACTATGCATTGGTAGAAGCTCATACGAAAGTGGGAGTTATCGGTGTTAAGGTTTGGATTTGCCGTGGCGAAGTTTACGGAAAAAAAGACCTTGCTCCTGCATTCACCAACAGTGCCAAAGAAGCACGCGGTGGAAATGGCGCTCCGAAAAAAGGGCTTCAGAAAACCCAAAACTAACCGCTAAACGAAATTGAACTATGTTACAACCAAAAAAACCAAGTTCAGAAGACAGCAAAAAGGTCGCCAAAAGGGTAACGCCCAAAGAGGTAACCAGCTGGCTTTCGGATCTTTCGGCATCAAGTCGTTAGATACTAAATGGATTACAGGTCGTCAAATCGAGGCCGCTCGTGTTGCTGTAACTCGTTACATGCAACGTGAAGGACAGATTTGGATTCGTATATTCCCCGATAAACCTATTACTAAGAAACCGGCGGATGTACGTATGGGTAAAGGTAAAGGTAATCCCGAAGGATTCGTATTCCCTATTACCCGGGTCGTGTAATCATCGAAGTAGAAGGTGTGCCTTATGAGATAGCCAAAGAAGCTTTACGCCTCGGTGCACAAAAGCTTCCTGTAACTACTAAGTTCGTTGTTCGTCGTGACTACGACGCCAGTCAAAATGTGTAAGTTATGAAAAAAGCAGAAATTAAAGAATTAGGCTCCAAAGAGTTACAAGAAAGATTGATGCAGCGGTAGCTGCTCTCAACCAGTTGGAGATCACCCACAGCATTTCGCCGTTGGATAGTCCTGCTAAAATAACTCACGAACGCAGGATGATTGCGCGTATGAAAACCGAGTTGCGCAAACGGGAACTTAATAAAAAATAATCAGCCACATATCTAAGATGGAAAGTAGAAATTTAAGAAAAGAGAGAATCGGTGTGGTTTCCAGCAACAAGATGGAAAAAACGATCACGGTGACCGTGAAGTGGAAAGAAAAACACCCGATTTATGGTAAATTCGTGAATAAGACGAAGAAATACCATGCTCATGACGAGAAGAACGAATGCAACATCGGTGATACCGTGAGGCTGATGGAAACTCGTCCTTTGAGCAAAACAAAGAGATGGAGATTAGTAGAAATCATCGAAAGAGCTAAGTAATTATGATACAACAAGAATCAAGACTTACAGTAGCTGACAACAGCGGAGCTAAGGAAGCTCTTTGTATTCGTGTGTTGGGAGGAACGGGACGTCGTTACGCTTCGGTAGGCGATGTTATCGTCGTAGCGATAAAGAGCGCTATCCCTTCGAGCGATGTGAAAAAAGGTGCCGTATCGAAAGCTATTATCGTGCGCACGAAAAAAGAAATCCGTCGTCAAGACGGGTCGTACATTCGCTTCGATGACAATGCATGCGTATTGTTGAATAATGCAGGTGAATTGCGCGGCAGTCGTATTTTCGGCCCGGTGGCAAGAGAGTTGCGTGCCGTGAACATGAAAATCGTGTCGTTAGCACCCGAAGTACTTTAATCGAATAAAGTTAAAGATTAAATGAGCAAGTTACATATTAAAAAGGGAGATACAGTCTATGAACGCCGGTGAAGACAAAGGCAAGACCGGTCGTGTCCTGAGCGTGTTGGTGAAAGAGCAACGTGCTATCGTAGAAGGTATCAATATGGTCTCCAAGAGTACCAAACCTAATGCCAAAAACCCTCAGGGAGGTATAGTGAAAAAAGAAGCTCCTATTCATATTTCCAATTTGAATCCTCTGGATCCGAAGACGGGTAAACCCACTCGTATCGGCCGGAAGAAAAATGAAGCAGGCGTTTCAGTACGTTATTCTAAAAAATCAGGAGAGGAGATTAAGTAATGAGCAATACCGCAAATCTGAAAAAAGATTATCTCGAAAGAATCGTGCCCGCCTTGCAGAAGGAGTTTAATTATTCCACGGTTATGCAGGTGCCTGTTTTGAAAAAAGATCGTGATCAATCAAGGTCTTGGAGAAGCTACGGCCGACAAGAAAATCATCGAAACCGCCATCAATGAGTTGACGGCCATCACCGGTCAGAAAGCAGTGGCTACACTCTCGCGCAAAGATATTTCGAATTTTAAACTTCGTAAAAAAATGCCTATCGGCGTGATGGTAACCCTCCGTCGCGAACGCATGTACGAGTTCCTCGAACGTCTGGTGCGTGTGTCTCTTCCCCGTATCCGCGACTTCAAAGGTATCGAAAGCAAACTCGATGGACGAGGAAATTATACCCTCGGAATTCAGGAACAAATTATTTTCCCTGAAATTAATATCGATAGTATTACCAAAATTATGGGAATGAATATTACCTTTGTAACCTCTGCCAAAACAGATGAAGAAGGGTATGCTCTTCTCAAAGCATTTGGTTTACCTTTTAAAAACGCAAAAAAAGACTAAGATATGGCAAAAGAATCGATGAAAGCTCGTGAAGTGAAGAGAGCCAAATTAGTTGCCAAGTATGCCGAAAAGAAAAAACAGCTTAAAGCAGAAGGCAATTATGAGGCACTTCAACTGTTGCCGAAAAACGCTTCGCGTGTACGTCTGCACAACCGTTGTAAAATCACCGGTCGTCCCAAAGGATATATCCGTCAATTCGGGATATCCGTATACAGTTCCGCGAAATAGCTTCGGCTGGACTTATCCCGGGCGTAAAAAAAGCAAGCTGGTAATTATTTTTTAGTGTTAAATATTGTCCGGAGAATCCGGATCAATTTAAACAAATTTTTATATGACAGATCCAATAGCAGATTATTTGACGCGTTTGAGAAACGCCATTCAAGCTAAACACAGAGTGGTTGAAGTTCCTGCGTCGAATTTGAAAAAGGAAATCACCAAAATCCTTTTTGAAAAAGGCTACATTCTTAATTACAAGTTTGTAGAAGACGGTCCCCGAGGCACGATCAAGATTGCCTTGAAGTATGACCCCGTAAACAAAGTGAGCGCAATCCAGAAACTCATTCGCATATCGAGTCCGGGTTTGCGTCGTTACACCGGTTATAAAGATATGCCGCGTGTATTGAACGGTTTGGGTATTGCGATTCTCTCTACCTCGAAAGGCGTTATGACTAATAAAGAAGCCAGCGACCTGAAAATAGGTGGAGAAGTATTATGTTACATTTACTAATTAAAAGGAGGTATATATTATGTCAAGAATAGGAAAATTGCCCATAGTAATACCCGCCGGAGTTACCGTTACTATTTCCGGAAATGAGGTAAAAAGTAAAAAGGACCCAAGGGGAATTGGTACAGACCGTATCGCCCGAAATTAAAGTTGAAATGGTAGACGGGGAAATTCATGTGACCCGGCCTAACGATGAGAAACAAACTCGCGCCCTTCATGGCCTTTACCGTGCGTTGATTCACAATATGGTAGTCGGCGTATCCGAAGGTTATAAAAAAGAGTTGGAGCTTGTCGGTGTAGGTTACCGTGCACAAAGTCAAGGTCAAGTGCTTGAACTTTCGCTCGGTTATTCTCACGCCATCTTTTTGAGACTTCCTGCCGAAATAAAGGTAGAAGCAAAATCAGAGAGAAATAAAAACCCGTTGATTATTCTCGAATCGTGCGACAAACAACTGATCGGCCAAGTATGCGCCAAAATCCGTTCGTTCCGCAAACCTGAACCTTACAAGGGTAAAGGTATCAAGTTCGTTGGTGAGGTAATCCGCAGAAAATCGGGTAAATCGGCAGGCGCCAAATAATCATTAAACAGGTATTATCATGACAACGAAGATAGAAAGAAGAATTAAAATCAAAACCCGTATACGTGGTAAAATATCCGGTACGGCCGAGCGTCCTCGTATGACGGTGTTTAGAAGTAATAAGCAAATATATGTGCAATTGGTCGACGACCTTGCCGGGAAAACGCTTGCCGCAGCCTCTTCGAGGGGTATGGAAGCCGCTCCTAAAAAAGAGTTGGCTGCAAAAGTGGGACAGGAAATCGCCAAGAAAGCACAGGAAGCCGGTATTACCTCGGTTGTTTTTGACCGCAACGGTTACCTGTATCATGGGAGAGTTAAAGAATTAGCTGATGCTGCCCGCAATGGCGGCCTTAAATTTTAATCGTCATGACAGGAAAAAATAATAGAGTAAAGTCAACAAATGACATTGAGTTGAAAGACCGTTTGGTTGCTATCAACCGTGTAACGAAAGTGACCAAGGGTGGTCGTACGTTCAGCTTTTCGGCAATTGTTGTGGTAGGTAACGAAGCCGGTATCGTAGGCTGGGGCTTGGGTAAGGCGAGCGAAGTAACCACGGCTATCGCCAAAGGTGTGGAAGCCGCTAAGAAAAATCTCGTGAAAGTTCCGGTGCTCAAAGGTACTATCCCTCACGATCAATTGGCAAAATTCGGTGGAGCTCTCGTATATATCAAGCCCGCTTCTCCGGGTACCGGGAGTAAAGGCTGGTGGTGCTATGCGTGCCGTTCTTGAAAGTGTGGGTATTACCGACGTGCTTGCGAAGTCGAAAGGTTCGTCCAATCCTCACAATTTAGTGAAGGCTACGATCGCTGCATTGTGCGAATTGAGAGATGCTGCTACAGTCGCTCAAAACAGAGGTATCTCTGTTGAAAAAGTCTTTAAAGGTTAATACGGAGGACAAGCGATGGAAAAAATAAAATCAAACAAGTTAAAAGCCGCATCAATTGCCCTGCTGTACAGAAAAAGACTCTTGATGCACTGGGCCTTAAAAACTCAACAGTGTTGTAGAGCACAACGCTACTCCCCCAAATCTTGGGTATGGTAGAGAAGGTTAAACACCTTGTAAAAGTAGTTGAGTAATTTTATCCATCGATTAAAAAAATAACAAATATGGACTTGAGTAATTTAAAACCCGCCGAAGGGTCAACCAAAACAAGAAAGAGAATCGGTCGTGGACCGGGTTCGGGTTTGGGCGGAACTTCTACCAGAGGTCATAAAGGAGCAAAGTCGCGTTCGGGTTACAAACGTAAGATCGGTTTTGAAGGTGGTCAGATGCCACTTCAACGCCGAGTTCCGAAATTCGGTTTCAAGAATATAAACCGTGTAGAATATAAAGCTATCAATATCGATACTTTACAAGCTCTGGCCGATAGCCAAAAAGCTCGATAAAATTGGTATTGAAACACTTGTCGCTGCCGGATTTATTTCGTCGAAACAGTTAGTGAAAATTCTTGGTAAAGGAGCTCTTACGGCTAAATTGGAAGTCAGTGCCCACGCATTTTTCCAAAACAGCCGAAGCTGCTATCGTTGCCGCAGGTGGAACAGTAGTCAAACTCTAATACAATGAGAGCAATAGAAACTATAAAAACATTTGGAAAATCGAAGATCTGCGTAAGCGTATCATCACCACGATTTTGTTGGTGCTGGTATATCGCGTTGGATCATACGTCGTGCTTCCCGGTATCGATCCTGCTAATTTGGACGCATTGCGCAGCCAAACGAGCAAAGGGTTGATGCAGTTGCTCGATATGTTTTCGGGAGGAGCATTCTCCAATGCTTCTATATTTGCATTGGGTATTATGCCTTATATCACCGCCTCGATTGTTATCCAACTCTTGGGTATGGTGATGCCCTCGTTCCAGAAGCTGCAACGCGAAGGCGAGAGCGGTCGTACGAAACTTAACCAATACACCCGCTATTTGACCGTTATCATTCTGCTCATGCAAGGACCTGCCTATTTGGTGAACCTTAAAGTGCAGATGGGTTCGGCCTTATTCCCCTCCGGTTGGTTGTTTATAGTTTCTTCTACAATTGTGCTTGCCGCTGGTAGTATGTTTATTATGTGGTTGGGCGAACGTATTACCGATAAAGGTATTGGAAACGGTATTTCGTTTATAATCCTTGTCGGTATTATCGCACGTTTGCCGCTGGCTTTCGCCGCTGAGTTTACGAGCCGTTTGGCCTCTAAACAAGGTGGTCTTGTGATGTTCCTTATCGAGATTATTTTCTTGTTGGCCGTAATCGCCGCAGCGATACTTCTTGTACAAGGTACACGGAAAGTCCCCGTACAATATGCTAAACGTATTGTTGGAAATAAACAATATGGAGGAGCCCGCCAGTATATTCCGTTAAAGGTAAATACAGCCGGTGTAATGCCTATCATTTTTGCTCAGGCGATTATGTTTATACCCATTACAATCGCGGGATTCAGCGCCTCGAATGCAAGCTCGTTTTGGAGTTCTTTCATGTCGATGACAGGGTTTTGGTATAACTTCGTGTTCGCAATCCTTATTATCCTCTTTACCTACTTCTATACGGCAATAACGGTTCAGCCTACACAAATGGCGGAAGATATGAAACGAAACAACGGCTTTATCCCCGGTGTCAAACCCGGAAAGAAAACAGCCGATTATCTCGACTCTATTATGTCGAGAATCACGTTGCCGGTTCTATCTTTTTTGGCTATTGTAGCTATTTTGCCCGCTTTTGCTCAAATATGCGGAGTCAGCGCCGAGTTCTCACAATTCTTCGGTGGAACCTCTCTCCTCATTTTGGTAGGAGTGGTATTGGATACCTTGCAACAGATTGAGAGCCATTTAATGATGCGCCATTACGACGGCCTGATGAAATCGGGTAAAATAAAAGGACGTAGCGGAGCTTATTAAAAAAAGTACAGGTAATGATTTATCTTAAAACAGATGAAGAGATAGAGTTGATGCGAGAGAGTAATCTCTTGGTGGGTATGACTTTGGGCGAAATGGCCAAATGGATCGCACCGGGGATTACTACGCTGAAACTCGATAAGATAGCCGAAGAATTTATCCGGGATCATGGTGCTCAGCCGGGATTTCTGGGTTATGGAGGCTTTCCCAATACGCTCTGCATCTCGGTGAATGAAGTGATTGTGCACGGCATTCCCAACAGCTATGCATTGAGAGAGGGAGATATTGTTTCTATCGATTGCGGTGTTGTAAAGAATGGATTTAACGGAGACTCGGCCTACACATTTTGTGTGGGGGAAGTAGTCCCGGAGATCAGACAATTGCTCAAAACCACGAAAGAATCGCTCTATTTAGGCATCGAACATGCTGTTGAAGGAAAACGTATAGGTGATATCGGCCATGCCGTCCAGACCTATTGTGAAGCCCATGGATATTCTGTCGTGAGAGAGTTGTGTGGCCATGGCATCGGGAAAAAACTTCACGAGGAACCCAACGTCCCCAATTATGGACGACCGGGAACAGGTCCGTTACTGAAAAATGGCATGTGTATTGCCATTGAGCCTATGATAAATATGGGATCACGCAATATTGTCATCGAACGAGACGGTTGGACGACCCGTACAAGAGACCGTAAACCGGCGGCCCACTTCGAGCATACGATAGCGATCAAGGGAGGGAAAGCCGATATACTATCTTCTTTTGAATACGTAGAGCAAGTTTTAGGAGAAAAATCAATATAACTAATATATGGCGAAACAATCTGCAATAGAACAAGATGGTGTAATCGTGGAAGCATTGTCGAATGCTATGTTCCGCGTGGAGTTGGAAAACGGGCATGAAATAACCGCCCATATTTCGGGAAAGATGCGTATGCACTTTATAAAGATACTCCCGGGAGATAAGGTAAGAGTAGAAATGTCTCCGTATGATTTAACCAAAGGAAGAATTGCTTTTAGATATAAATAAAAAACAATAATATGAAAGTAAGAGCATCATTGAAAAAACGTACGCCCGATAGCAAAATCGTGAGAAGACACGGCCGCTTGTACGTAATTAACAAGAAAAATCCTAAGTATAAACAACGTCAAGGATAATTTTATTATTAATTTTGCAAAATAAAAGATTCTAAAATATGGCTATAAGAATAGTTGGTGTAGACTTGCCACAAAATAAAAGAGGAGAAATTGCCTTGACCTATATTTATGGTATTGGTCGTAGTGCGGCGAATTCTATTTTGAGTAAAGCCGGCATTGACAGAGACATCAAAGTTAAGGATTGGACCGACGATCAGTCGGCAAAGGTACGTGAAATCATTAGTACCGAGTATAAGGTGGAAGGTGACCTTCGTACCGAAATACAATTGAATATTAAACGTCTTATGGATATCGGTTGTTATCGTGGTATCCGTCATCGTATCGGTTTGCCTGTGAGAGGCCAAAGTACCAAGAATAACGCCCGTACGCGTAAAGGTAGAAAGAAAACCGTTGCAAATAAGAAAAAAGCTACTAAATAATAAGTAAGTATGGCAAAGAAAACAGTCGCAGCAAAGAAGAGGGTTGTTAAGGTTGATGCCGTTGGCCAAGCCCATATCCATTCTTCGTTCAACAACATCATTGTAACGCTTGCCAATAGCGAAGGACAAGTGATCTCTTGGTCTTCGGCAGGTAAAATGGGCTTTAGAGGCTCTAAGAAAAATACTCCTTATGCCGCTCAAATGGCCGCACAAGATTGTGCAAAGGTGGCTTTTGATTTAGGTTTGAGGAAAGTAAAGGCCTATGTAAAAGGTCCCGGAAACGGTCGTGAATCGGCTGTGAGAACTATACATGGCGCTGGTATCGAAGTAACCGAGATTATCGATGTTACGCCGCTGCCGCACAATGGTTGTCGTCCTCCTAAAAAGAAGAAGAGTTTAATTTTTTCTTTATTTGTAAACAGAGAATCCCGAACAGTGAATAGATTGCATATTAATCCTCTCTGCAATCGCGGCTGCACTTTTCTCGGTTCGCAATATTATAATTATTAAAATTTTTAGAAATGGCAAGATATACCGGACCTAGAACAAAAATCGCTCGTAAATTCGGCGAAGCTATTTTTTGGCCCTGATAAAGTTCTTACAAAAAGAACTATCCCCCGGGACAACATGGCATCAATAAAAGAAGAAAAACTTCTGAGTATGGTGTTCAGCTTCGTGAGAAACAAAAAGCTAAATACACGTATGGTGTATTGGAAAGACAATTTAGAAATCTGTTTGAGAAAGCTTCGCGTACTAAGGGTGTGAAAGGTGAAGTGCTCCTTCAATTGCTCGAAGCTCGTCTCGACAATGTCGTATTTCGCTTGGGTATAGCACCCCACGTGCAGCTGCCCGTCAGCTCGTTTTACATCGTCATATCGTAGTCGATGGCAAAGTGGTGAATATCCCGTCGTATTCGGTAAAACCGGGACAAGTAGTAGGCGTTCGCGAGAAAGCCAAATCTTTGGAGGTAATAGCCGATGCACTTGCTGGATTTAATCACAGCAAATATCCTTGGTCAGAATGGGACGAAAGCTTGAAAAGCGGTAAATTGTTGCATTTGCCCGAGAGAGCCGATATCCCTGAAAATATCAAAGAACAGTTGATCGTTGAGTTGTATTCTAAATAATAATTGATTCCATGGCGATATTAGCATTTCAAAAACCCGATAAAGTATTAATGCTGGAAGCGGACAATTTTTTCGGTAAATTCGAATTCCGTCCGTTGGAGCCCGGTTACGGTGTTACCGTAGGTAACGCTTTGCGCCGTATTCTCCTCTCCTCGCTCGAAGGCTTTGCGATTACGTCGATTCGTATCGACGGGGTAAAACATGAGTTTTCTACGATTCCCGGTGTAATCGAGGACGTGACGAATGTGATTCTGAACCTTAAAAAGGTGCGGTTCAAACAGGTCGTTGAAGAAATCGAGAATGAAAAAGTAACCATTACTGTTTCGGGTACGGAAGTGTTCAAGGCAGGAGATATCGGTAAGTCTCTTACCGGTTTTGAAGTTTTGAACCCCGACTTGGTTATTTGCCATTTGGATTCAAGCGCAAGTTTTCAAAAGATATCACTATCAACAAAGGCCGTGGTTATGTCCCCGCTGACGAGAACCGCAATCCCGCCGATGATGTAAATGTAATTCCCATCGACTCGATCTACACACCGATTCGGAATGTGAAATATGCTGTTGAAAACTTCCGTGTAGAACAGAAAACGGACTACGAAAACTGGTTTTAGAGATTACAACCGATGGTTCCATTCACCCCAAAGAAGCGTTGAAGGAAGCCGCTAAAATTCTTATTTATCACTTTATGTTGTTCTCTGACGAGAAAATTACGCTCGAGACCAATGATGCCGATGGTAATGAAGAATTTGATGAAGAAGTATTGCACATGCGTCAGTTGCTTAAAACCAAACTGGTCGATATGGATTTGTCAGTACGTGCGCTCAACTGCTTAAAATCGGCCGATGTCGAAACTCTTGGCGAATTGGTAGTATTCAATAAGACCGATTTATTGAAATTCCGTAACTTCGGTAAGAAGTCGTTGACAGAGCTCGATGAACTTTTGGCGAACTTGAATCTTTCGTTCGGAATGGATATCTCGAAGTATAAATTAGATAAAGAGTAAGAAAACGATGAGACATAATAAAAAATTCAACCACTTGGGTCGTACCAAAGCTCACCGCGACGCTATGTTGTCCAATATGGCTACTTCTTTGATTCTTCACAAAAGAATCTTTACCACGTTGGCCAAAGCCAAAGCGTTGAGAGTGTACGTTGAGCCTCTGATCAATCGCGCAAAAGAAGATACTACCGCTTCTCGTCGTGTAGTTTTCCGCTATTTGCAGAGCAAAGAGGCTGTTACAGAATTGTTCAAAGAAATTTCGGTGAAGATAGCCGATCGCCCTGGAGGGTATACCCGTATTTTGAAGACGGGTAATCGCTTGGGCGATAACGCCAAAACTTGCTTCATTGAGCTTGTTGATTACAATGAAAACATGCTTAAAGAAAAAGTCGCTAAGAAAGCAACTCGTACGCGTCGTTCCAAAAAGAGTGCCGCTCCTGCTGCTGTGACTGCTGAGGCTCCTGCGAATGAGGCTCCTGTATCCGAAGCACCTGCAACTCCTGCCGAAGAGAAAGCAGCAGAATAAACTTTATTGCTTCATATATGGAAAAAGAAAAGGCTCCGTTATCGGGAGCCTTTTCTTTTTTAGGAGAGAGGATAGAGGGCATCAGAGAGTATCGTTTCTTCTGCCGGTTCTTTGTTATGGTAGAGAAACATTTTTTCTGTGTATTATTGTACCGTAGAGATTGCTATGTATTTATACTATATTGGCTTATGATAATGCCGTTGTTCATAGGGTCGCAAATGTTTCTGAATGAATTTGCGTTTTGTAGATGGGTAAAAAAGGAACTGAAAATACAATTCAGTTCCTTTTTTTATGATTCCATTTTGTATTCACCAAAATGGATATAAGTCTTGTTACAGGCTTGTTATTTCACGACAACTTTGGTTGCGAATTGGCCGACTTTTACGATATAAATGCCGGGAATCGTCGTTAAATGACAATCTGTCTCTGTGACTTTTTTTGTGTAGAGATAAGTCGTCCGTCAGGTGTGAAAATAGAGAGCGTTTGTCCATTTGCTCCTGTTACGATAATTTTTCCTGTACCTCCGTATATTTTAGTAGAACTATCGACGGTTGTTTCGATTCCGCTTCCATTTAGATTGTCGATACGGATATTGTCGATGAGTATATAGGGCAAGAGAGCGTGATGCGAAAAGAGTCTCAGTTGTATAATTTGGTCTTTATAGTCGTTCAGAGAAACATCGACTTTTACCCACCCGTCTTTGTCGGACAGCTCGTACATTTTGAATGTTTCCAAAAGGGTAGAGTTTCCGTTGTGTACAACCGATACGCTTAGCTCGTTATTGTTTGCTTCGTCTTCTCCTATGATATTGTATATATAGAACGTCAAGGTAGGAGTGGTGAGCCCGCTAAGGTCTATTTTTCCGGTGTCGAAAGTTCCGGTATCTTCTGAGTAAGAGCCCTCCGAACCCAGAAATCCGTTGTCTCCATCTTGCGATTCAATCTCCGAGTCTTCGGTTGTATAAGTACTCCATAAAGCATAGTCTTCGGGGTAAATACCGAAGATGTGGGATCTTTCCCTTCTGCGAATGATTCGTGATAGGGGGTGGAATAAGCCGGTCCGATGGGTAAGAGGGGAGAATAGACGTAGTTTGAGATTCCTCCTTTGGTCTCGGCGACTATCGAATATTGGACAAAGGTTTGAACGGAGGTGTCATCGAGTGCTTTGAATGTTTTGGAAGTCCCGCTGATGTTTGAGAACAAAAGATTCGACTGGGAGCCTTCGCTGTAAATTCGGTAAGTTACAAATTCGGGATCGAGATTATTTCCTCGTATGTCGGTGGTAACGGGAGTCCAGGTGATAGTTACTTCTCCGGGAGTAGATGTTTCTACGAGCGTGATTCCGGTAGGATCCGAAGGTTCTAGTGTGCCTACGAATGCTTTCGTTTCGACAGCAGGGCTTTCTCCCGAAGCATTTACAGCAATGGCAGAATAAGTGTAACGGGAGCACTCGGGGACTTCGTCCACGAATGTCAATTCCGAACCGGGTTCAGGGGTAGAGAATGTTTTTATCAGATTGCCGTCTCGCATGAGTTTCACGCTTTCGAGCTCTGTTAGGTCTTGTCCGTTCAGGTCAAGAGTAGGAGCCGTAAGGGATATATCGGCTTTCAGCTCGCCGTTGGTACGAGTGTTAACCACGAGATTCGATGGGGCGGAAGGAGTAGAGGCTCGGCGGCAGCGCCAATCTTCAAATTCTTAACTCTTAGGCCCAACATGTCTTTTTGGCTGCAACCGTGAATTCCAACGTAGAACGTGCCACTTTCTGCCGGAGAGATTGTTCCGGTATAAGCCTTGTAAGCTGTATGTGCTATTGAGGTTTTTTCTATAATGGGGTTGACTAATGCTTCGGGTGTTTTATCTTTGCCGAACATGACTTCAAACGTTTCATTGAAAGAGCCTCCGGTCATTATCTCTATGGAGAAGCTGTACATTTTACCGCCTTCGAGGTTCAGTGCCGGAGTAATCAACCAATCGTCCATATCTAGTTCGGAGTTGTAGGAAATTTGTGCTGAACCAAATTCAAAATACCATTTTGTTCCATCTTGATTACTGTCGATGATTGTATAGCTTTCTAAAAAGCTTTCATCGGCAAATGTTTCGGAATAGGGTGGCGTTAAAGGCTCCGCTTGGGCGTTTTGTGTATTTGTGACAGATTGACTGACTTGTGATGTCGCACTTAGTCCTAATGACATAGCGGTGCATAGAGATAAAGCCGCCCTTTTAATGTAATGAATTCTCATAATTGTGAAAATTTAATTAATGGTTGGTACTATGATAGATTAACTCATGTATATATTTTCCCTGTCTCTCTCAAACCTTTAAAACAAATTTATAGACAAAAGAAAAATGTATGAATATGTTGAAGTTAAAAATGTATAAAATCTGTCTAGAATAATACAGTTTGGAGTATTTCTTTTCAGTTGGAATAAAATCGATATTAGACTTATTTGTTTGATAAGATGGATAAAAATCGTATCTTGCCAAGAAAACAAAAGCGATTGTTTTTGTGTTTACTATTATAATACAGTTATAAACTAAATAAAGACCAATATGAAAATAGAAACGATCAAAGCTCGTGAAATTCTCGACTCTCGGGGAAATCCCACGGTAGAAGTAGATGTGATACTCGATTCTGGTATTATGGGGCGAGCTGCGGTTCCTTCTGGCGCTTCGACAGGAGTGCATGAAGCCCTTGAATTGAGAGATGGTGATAAGAACCGATATGGAGGTAAAGGCGTGGAAAAAGCAGTCCGTCATGTTAATGACGTTATTGCCAAAGCTTTGAAAGGGGCTAATCCATTTGAGCAAAGTCGCATAGATTCGGCTTTGATAGCCCTCGACGGTACTGCTACGAAATCGAAATTGGGGGCGAATGCTATATTGGGTGTCTCTTTGGCGGTTGCCAAAGCTGCGGCAGCACAATTGGGAATGCCGTTATATCGATATGTAGGAGGTGTCGATACTTATGTGATGCCTGTTCCTATGATGAATATCATCAATGGTGGTTCGCATTCCGATGCGCCTATTGCGTTTCAAGAATTTATGATTCGTCCTGTCGGGGCCGCTTCGTTCAAAGAGGCGCTTCGCATGGGAGCCGAAGTTTTTCATGCGCTGAAAAGCGTTTTACACGCTAAGGGATTGAGTACCGCTGTCGGTGATGAAGGCGGTTTCGCACCTGCATTGCCGGGAACGGAGGCAGCGATAGAGACGATTCTCGAAGCCATTAGCAAAGCCGGATATATGCCCGGCAGAGATGTGAGAATTGCTTTGGATTGTGCTTCGTCGGAATTTTATATCGATGGAGTGTACGACTATACTAAGTTTGAAGGAGCTAACGGTGTGAAGCGGACGACACAGCAGCAAGCCGAATATTTGCAAGACCTCATTTTGCGTTATCCGATAGATTCGATTGAAGATGGCATGAGTGAAGAAGATTGGGACGGTTGGCGGTTATTGACCGATTTGATTGGAGATAAATGTCAGCTTGTGGGGGACGATCTTTTTGTCACCAATGTCGAATATCTTACAAAAGGTATACGCCAACATTGTGCTAATTCCATTTTGGTAAAGCTGAATCAGATAGGTACGTTGACCGAGACGTTGAGGGCTGTCCAATTGGCACAGCGTAATGGATATACGGCTGTTATATCGCATCGTTCTGGGGAAACCGAAGATGCCACTATTGCCGATATTGCGGTAGCCACTAATGCTGGGCAAATAAAAACAGGTTCACTGAGCCGCTCCGATCGTATGGCCAAATACAACCAACTTTTACGGATCGAGGAACAATTAGGTGATATTGCCCAATATGGATATAAGCAGGTAAACTAGTCAAAAGTTAGGAAAAAGAAAATCCCACTACTTAAATAGTAATGGGATTTTTTTTTGGAAAAAATGTTTAATTATAAAATCGTGAAGTACAGTTTGTTGCAAGAAAGTTATGTTATACAGCATAAAAAAGTGGCAGAAATATTTGGAATGGAGTAGGGAAATGTATTAACTTTGCAACCGCAAAAGAGGAAACGGGGCACGCTCCGGGGAATTTTTTGCCAAGTTCATTGAAGGAATTGAAGAAGCAAGTGTAGTACAGTAAAAGAAGAGAGAAAGAAGTCAATTCGGTCAGGTAACGCTTCGAAGGTATAATAAAGAATAAAGAAGATACAACGAAGAGTTTGATCCTGGCTCAGGATGAACGCTAGCGACAGGCCTAACACATGCAAGTCGAGGGGCAGCGGGGAGGTAGCAATACCTTTGCCGGCGACCGGCGCACGGGTGAGTAACACGTATGCAATCCACCTGTAACAGGGGGATAACCCGGAGAAATCCGGACTAATACCCCATAATATGGGCTCTCCGCATGGAGGGTTCATTAAAGAGAGCAATTTTGGTTACAGACGAGCATGCGCTCCATTAGCCAGTTGGCGGGGTAACGGCCCACCAAAGCGACGATGGATAGGGGTTCTGAGAGGAAGGTCCCCACATTGGAACTGAGACACGGTCCAAACTCCTACAGGGAGGCAGCAGTGAGGAATATTGGTCAATGGTCGGCAGACTGAACCAGCCAAGTCGCGTGAGGGAAGACGGCCCTACGGGTTGTAAACCTCTTTTGTCGGAGAGTAAAGTACGCTACGTGTAGCGTATTGCAAGTATCCGAAGAAAAAGCATCGGCTAACTCCGTGCCAGCAGCCGCGGTAATACGGAGGATGCGAGCGTTATCCGGATTTATTGGGTTTAAAGGGTGCGTAGGCGGCACGCCAAGTCAGCGGTGAAATTTTCGGGCTCAACCCGGACTGTGCCGTTGAAACTGGCGAGCTAGAGTGCACAAGAGGCAGGCGGAATGCGTGGTGTAGCGGTGAAATGCATAGATATCACGCAGAACCCCGATTGCGAAGGCAGCCTGCTAGGGTGCGACAGACGCTGAGGCACGAAAGCGTGGGTATCGAACAGGATTAGATACCCTGGTAGTCCACGCAGTAAACGATGAATACTAACTGTTTGCGATACAATGTAAGCGGTACAGCGAAAGCGTTAAGTATTCCACCTGGGGAGTACGCCGGCAACGGTGAAACTCAAAGGAATTGACGGGGGCCCGCACAAGCGGAGGATCATGTGGTTTAATTCGATGATACGCGAGGAACCTTACCCGGGCTCAAACGCAGGGGAATATATATGAAAGTATATAGCTAGCAATAGTCACCTGCGAGGTGCTGCATGGTTGTCGTCAGCTCGTGCCGTGAGGTGTCGGCTTAAGTGCCATAACGAGCGCAACCCCTATCGACAGTTACTAACGGGTCAAGCCGAGGACTCTGTCGAGACTGCCGGCGCAAGCCGCGAGGAAGGTGGGGATGACGTCAAATCAGCACGGCCCTTACGTCCGGGGCGACACACGTGTTACAATGGCAGGTACAGAAGGCAGCCAGTCAGCAATGACGCGCGAATCCCGAAAACCTGTCTCAGTTCGGATTGAGTCTGCAACCCGACTCCATGAAGCTGGATTCGCTAGTAATCGCGCATCAGCCATGGCGCGGTGAATACGTTCCCGGGCCTTGTACACACCGCCCGTCAAGCCATGGAAGCCGGGAGTACCTGAAGCATGCAACCGCAAGGAGCGTACGAAGGTAATACCGGTAACTGGGGCTAAGTCGTAACAAGGTAGCCGTACCGGAAGGTGCGGCTGGAACACCTCCTTTCTGGAGAAGCAGAACCTGGAACAAGACTGGAAAAGACCAAGCTCTCTCTTGGTACTACACGCTTCGTTCAATAAAAAAAAGGAAAACAACCCGCCGCAGGCACGATTTGAAGAATAGTCCTATAGCTCAGTAGGTTAGAGCGCTACACTGATAATGTAGAGGTCGGCAGTTCAAATCTGCCTGGGACTACCAGGCCGGAGGGCAGGTAGTAAAAGGGGGGATTAGCTCAGCTGGCTAGAGCACCTGCTTTGCAAGCAGGGGGTCAACGGTTCGAATCCGTTATTCTCCACGAAAGATCCTTGACATGATGGAAAAAGAAGAGTAAACGAGCAAAGCAAACCCATATCAACCCCTAACGTCGCCGGCTCCAAAGAGAGCCGGAAGACGCGGAAGAAAGTAAACAAGGGCGCATGGAGGATGCCTAGGCTCTCGGAGGCGAAGAAGGACGTGATAAGCTGCGAAAAGTTACGGTAAGGCGCAAATAGCCCTAGACCCGTAAATATCCGAATGGGGCAACCCGGCCAGCAATGGCCATACCGCCAAGCGGTAAGCCAACGCGGGGAACTGAAACATCTAAGTACCCGCAGGAAAAAAGAAAATAACAATGATTCCGCCAGTAGTGGCGAGCGAACGCGGAACAGCCCAAACCACCCGTGTTACGGCACGAGTGGGGTAGAAGGATCCACGCTACGGCAAGAAATAAGTTAGCAGAATACGATGGAAATCGTAGCCAGAGACGGTGACAGCCCGGTACGCGAAAACGGACAGAAGCCCAGTGGACACCTGAGTAACCCAGGACACGAGAAATCCGGGGCGAATCAGCGGGGCCCATCCCGTAAGGCTAAATACTCCCGAGAGACCGATAGCGAACCAGTACTGTGAAGGAAAGGTGAAAAGAACCTCGAACAGAGGAGTGAAACAGACCCTGAAACCATGCGCCTACAAGCGGTCGGAGCATGTTAAAATGTGACGGCGTGCCTTTTGCATAATGAACCTACGAGTTACTCTCGCTGGCAAGGTTAAGCGATTCAGTCGCGTAGCCGAAGCGAAAGCAAGTCCGAACAAGGCGTACAGTCAGCGGGAGTAGACGCGAAACCAAGTGATCTACCCTTGGTCAGGTTGAAGGTTGGGTAACACCAACTGGAGGACCGCACCGATAAGCGTTGAAAAGCTTACGGATGAACTGAGGGTAGGAGTGAAAGGCCAATCAAACTTGGAGATAGCTCGTACTCCCCCGAAATGCATTTAGGTGCAGCCTCGAAGTAAAGTGATAGAGGTAGAGCGACTGATAAGATGCGAGGGCTTCACCGCCTATCAAGTCTTGACAAACTCCGAATACTATCACTTGATCTTCGGGAGTGAGGGCATGGGTGCTAAGGTCCATGTCCGAAAGAGGAACAACTCAGACCACCAGCTAAGGTCCCGAAATAAGGGCTAAGTTGAATACAATAACGAAGTAAAACTGCAAAGACAGCTAGGATGTTGGCTTGGAAGCAGCCATTCATTTAAAGAGTGCGTAACAGCTCACTAGTCGAGGAGTTTTGCATGGATAATAATCGGGCATAAGCCCTTTACCGAAGCTGTGGATGTCGTAAGACATGGTAGGGGAGCATTCCGGCGGCGACGAAGGCCGTCCTCGAGGACGACTGGAGCTTTCGGAAAAGCAAATGTAGGTATAAGTAACGATAAAGGGGGCGTGAAACCCCCTCGCCATAAGACTAAGGATTCCTGATCAACGCTAATCGGATCAGGGTAAGTCGGGCCCTAAGGCGCAGCCGAACGGCGTAGCCGATGGAAGAAACGGTAAAGATTCCGTTACTGGATATAGGAGCGATGTGGAGACGGAGAAGTGACACACCCGCCTGCCGACGGAAGCGCAGGTTAAAGGAAGTAGGTAAACGCCGGGTAGGCAAATCCGCCTGGCGTGCCGAAGCTGACAGTATCGAGAGCCCCCGGGCAATCGAATAGCGGTGGTAATCAGGCTCCCAAGAAAATCCGCTAAGCATATTCTATATCCACCCGTACCCCAAACGGACACACGTAGTCGGGTAGAATATACCAAGGCGCTCGAAAGACTCACGGTTAAGGAACTAGGCAAATTGACCCTGTAACCTCGGGAAAAAGGGTCCCCAGTAAGATGGGGCGCAGAGAATAGGTCCAGGCAACTGTTTAACAAAAACACAGGGCTGTGCAAAATTTCAAGATGAAGTATACAGCCTGACACCTGCCCGGTGCCGGAAGGTTAAGAGGAGAGCTAATCGCAAGAGAAGGCTTGAATTGAAGCCCCGGTAAACGGCGGCCGTAACTATAACGGTCCTAAGGTAGCGAAATTCCTTGTCGGGTAAGTTCCGACCTGCACGAATGGTGTAATGATCTGGACACTGTCTCAACCGTGACTTCGGTGAAATTGTAGTATCGGTGAAGATGCCGATTACCCGCAACGGGACGAAAAGACCCCGTGAACCTTTACTGCAACTTAGCATTGCGTTTGGGCATTTGATGTGTAGGATAGTCCGGAGGCTACGAGTCGGCGACGCCAGTCGTCGAGGAGCCGCTGTTGAAATACGGACCTTCGAATGTTTGAGCGCTAACTCGCTGTAGCGAGGACACTGTTTGGTGGGTAGTTTGACTGGGGTGGTCGCCTCCAAAAGCGTAACGGAGGCTTCTAAAGGTACCCTCAGACCGATTGGTAACCGGTCGGAGAGTGCAATGGCACAAGGGTGCTTGACCGGGAGACCAACGAGTCGATCGGGTGCGAAAGCAGGGCATAGTGATCCGGTGATCCCGCGTGGAAGGGCCATCGCTCAAAGGATAAAAAGGTACTCCGGGGATAACAGGCTGATCCCTCCCAAGAGCTCATATCGACGGAGTGGTTTGGCACCTCGATGTCGGCTCGTCACATCCTGGGGCTGGAGAAGGTCCCAAGGGTTGGGCTGTTCGCCCATTAAAAAGTGGCACGCGAGCTGGGTTCAGAACGTCGTGAGACAGTTCGGTCTCTATCTGTTGTGGGCGCAGGAAATTTGCGGAGATCCGACACTAGTACGAGAGGACCGTGTTGGACAGACCCCTGGTGCATCGGTTGTTCCGCCAGGAGCACAGCCGAGTAGCTAAGTCTGGAAGGGATAAGCGCTGAAAGCATCTAAGTGCGAAGCCCGCTCCAAGATAAGATTTCCATATAGGGACGTCAAAGACGATGACGTAG